>FRDC01004559.1_pt1 | contig 28456 bp, 30 predicted proteins | sample 1106171 | NCBI WGS metagenome assembly FRDC01 (sample SAMEA3930566, study PRJEB13176) | freshwater metagenome | biome: Drinking water system; feature: drinking water; material: water | place: Singapore | collected 2014-12-20 | reverse complement strand
CGGTACGCCCATCTGGATGACGAACATCTGCTCGATGCCGCGCAGCAGATTGGGAACGCGGTTCAAAAACTTTTGGCGTGACTGTCTTCGCTGCGCCGATGATCGATCTGTGGCCGTTGGTCTGATTTACACCAATGCCTTCGGAATCTGAATTACGAAGGGCTCCGATGGAGCGCATGGGTTCTGGTCAGAGGTCTTGGTATAATGCCCACATCCATCAATTAACTCGATTAATAACTATCCAATAAGGCGATAAGTTCCGATCAGGCCCGCCAGCGCGAGGACGAGAGCAGATGCACCAACACCTAAACTCCACCAAACATGCTGCCTAGTTCGGTGGAACAGTGCGTCCATTTTCTGTTTTGAATCCACTTCCCGCGCGCGAATTTCATCGACCTGCCCTTGTATGCTGACCTGTTCATTGCTGACTTGAATGAGTTGTTCGTTGAGCATCAAGATTTCGTTGCGTTGATCGTTCAGCCTCGTTTCAGTTGCATGGTTTTGTGCGTCGGCGGCTTCGATGTGCTTGAAAAAACGAGAATCATGTCCATCATAGCGCCTGTTGAAATTGGATTCCGCAGCGTGCAGGGCCACTTGCTGCTCGACTATCGCCGCAGACACAGTGTCGCCAACAGACACCTTTAATGCCGCATTTTCTTGCCTCAATTCCTGAACACATGTCTCAAAGTGGTCATACATATCGCTTTTTGCCGATTTAACTTCGTTGGCGATGGCAATAAGTTTTCTCGCCTCACCTTCCGTAAGGCCTTTCAATTCAAAAAATTCTATTACAAGATTCCCAAGGTCATCACCTTGCTGTTTAAGCTCGGCCTGTTGCTTATTGAGAACTTCAGTCTGTTGTTTTAATTTTGCGTTTTGATCTGCCAACCGCTCCTGCTGAAGGCCAATTAAATGCTGTTGCTGCTCTAATTGCTGCGATTGCACCAAATTGATCGCCATAAGCTTCGCAAGGCTTTCGGCAAATTCGGCCTGCAATAATTGCGCGTCTAACTGCGCTTCATCCATCTCGCCCTTATACCACCAGCGCCCCAGCCAGTTCCGCTGCTCATGCTCGTCACGGGCACGCCTTAAATCGCCTAGCCGGGAAAGTCTCTCCCTGAATTCTTCATATATCTGTTCGCGATCGATCTGATTGAGAACATTCGCGGGAAGTCTAATGATATTGTTCACGGTTCACTCTTCAAGTTTGTAGTCAGAAATGAGCCGTGAGAGTTCGCTGCCATCCTGCTCCCAGCTTTCCAAGCCCTTGCGCATCACCGAAATCGTAGTTGTACGAACTTCAACGGCAGCATTGCTGGCCGCGATAGTCGTGTGCAAATGCTCTTCCGAGATAGACAAATCCTGAGCCATCGCCTGGTAACGGATAGTGACGCCCCGGTAGCGGTTTGAGTTTGCACGCTGCTGCTCCATGAAGTCGCTCAACTGTCCAGCGACCGCCATTTGAGCGTCCAAAACTCCAACCTGCGCGTTGAGCGTTTCCCATGCCAGCCCGGTGAGACGCGCGATTTGCTGATAAACCGCATCAGTGAAGTCGCCGGCTTTGCGCGCGGCCTCCGTGATAGCATGGACAACCGGCGAATGGTCAATTGCATAAACAAGCGACACGCTGACAACCCCACCTAGCGCTGCGCCGACAAATTGCGACAAAACCTCACGCAGAAAGCCGGGTACAAACCCGGCATAAGTTACCATCAGCTTGTCGATTGCCTCGGCCACAATCGGCTGGATTATGCCGCCGATGGCGACCGAAAGGATACGCATCACCGCAGCCAACTTTTCCTCGGCGCCGAGATTATCGGGATTGAAAAGTAAGATTTTTAGCGAATTGATGATCCCAGCCCAAAAATTACGGAGCAGCCGCATAATCGACTTGGCCGTTCCGGTGAAGATGTTGATGATCGTTGTAACGATTTCCGACAGAAGCCCTGCGGTAAAGCCGGACGTCGCCTCGCCCAAGATATGGCTAGCTTTGCCCTTGATCCGCTCCCACGCAGCGCGCAACACGGCGGCGACGCGCTCGAGAAGCGGGCGCGGGTCAAGCTTGGTCTGCCAATCGGGCGCATTCTGCCAGTCGCGCAGCATGGAAGGCCATGCTTCCTGCACCGCGATGAAAAGTTCTATCAGCACCAGCCCCAAGGCCTGCTTCGCCGCCATCCTTCCCCCCGAGGCAAGGGCGTGCAGCGACGTCGTTCCAAGAAAATCCTTACTGCGATAATAGATCGAATGTGCAGCCGATATTTCCGAACGTACCTCTTTGGCCTTAGCGATGACGGCATCGCCATCGACCGCCCTAAAATCCTCAATGTTGTCCTGGATTATTTCCTTTGCTCTGATCTCCGCATCACTTGCGGTTCCGTCGGCAATTTTTTTATCTATCTTGCCAATAGCGGACTCGCGCTTTTTAAACACTTCTTCTTTTGAATAATTAACAAAGTCCTCCGGGCTTTTCTTCCCTTTGGCGCGGTTCACATGCGCCTCCAAAGGTGTGAGGTTACTGTCGGAATTTGCCAATTTGACCGGATCGACTTTGGAGAGGGCGGAGCGACCGTCGTTGTGTATTTCATACGCCGAAATCCGATGTTCGACATCAACCGCCTTGCCTTCGTTTATCGACTTGTTTGTATAGCCGCTGACAAGGCCTCCATCTTGCTGCAACGCTGCATATTGAGCGCGCGTATTCGTATATTTTGTGTCTTTTCGATATTTCTCCCCATTATTGTAATCACCTCGAAAGTCATACGCATCTTGATGCTCTTTCTTCTTGAAGACCGGCTGTCCGCCATCCTTCTGGCTCTCCGCTACGTTATGCAACGTATCGACATGGCCATTAGCTTCGTCATTGGCGAAGATGACCGCATCCAACCCAAAACTGGTCACAAGGCTGGAAAAGAGGACTTCTCGCAATTGCGGGATGAGGCTTGGCGTTAGCTGCCCCTCCAGCGCCGCTTCCAGTTCGAGGCCCGAAACGATGTTTCCGTCCAATTCAGAATTCGGCATAAATAGACGCGGCCCTTGCTCGATGAGGGATATCAAATATCATTGAAATTGTTCATTTCTCAAAACAAGACCTTATGCAAACAGCTGTGACGCTAGATGCGCCCGCAAGGCCGCATCCTGATCTTTGACGCTGGGGCCGGGAGCCGCAAGGTCCCGCTGAGCCCGGAGCGCAAAACCTTGTAAGAATGTCACCATCTCTTTGGTGATAGCCCTCTTGTCGGAGCGCTTAGCTCCACGCAAACGACGCTCCGTGCTGTCAACCAGGGCAGCTAGGTGTTTACGGATCAGGGTTGCCGTTTCTATCATCGCGCTATTGGGAGGACCATCGCGTAGTTCCACGGCAGCAAGCAAGGCACCACAGGTCGCGCGCGCGTCTAGGAGGTCGTCGCGCCGTTCTGGCGCCAGCTTCATAGCTCGGCTCCAGGCGTCGGCCATGCTTTCACACCCTGAGGGATAGTCCGTGGGTTCGGAGGCTTCCACCCCTTGGTCCGTTGGTGCCGCCTCTTGATGGGGAATATTCCGACGATAGCGAAGAGCCGACCATTGCCAGCCTCTCACCGCAACGATTATGAAAAAAGCGAGAAAAGCGACGAGAACGGGCATGGTCGGATCGGCGGAAGTGGTCACGCCGCCCATGCTGAGGTTCATGCCGATCTGAAGGGCAAGACCGACCACGAATCCGCCAAGCACAGCCGGGCCGAACACAAAAATCAGGGCACGGATGGCCGTTTTTATAAGGTCCAGAACACCTTGCACCACGTTGCCGACCACCTGCACCGCCCATGTCAGCAGCAGAAACCGCAGGACGAATGACAGGACCATGGCGGCTAGGCCAAGATAGCCGACCCCGAACACCAGTTCGACAAGATATTTCATATGGCGTCCATCAATGTGCTTTAGCTCCGAACTATGAAGCATGTTGATGCGTCAGATTCGGTCGTAGGTGGCGTTGTGTCGCCAATCCGACTTTCCGCTGGGCTCATAACCACCTAGTCAATGTGCCAATGACCAACCGTATGGAAAACCTTGATCGCACCCTTCGCCTCGTGCGCGCTTTGACCGAGAGCATTGAAGGCCTCACGCTCGACGAAATGGCCGCCGAAATCGGCGTAACACGGCGCACCGTAGAGCGCACACGCGACATCATCATGAGGCACTTCGACCTTGAAGATGTGACGGATGGGCGAACCAAACGTTTCCGCATCAAGGACAGCCCAGGTCGCGCTTACAACCGGCCCAACGCGCGGGAAGTAGCGGCATTGCAGGCGGTGGTGGATGCTGGTCAGCGCGAAGGTAAGCCGCAAGCACAAGGCCTGCAAAGCCTTCTTTCTAAGATCAAGGCTGCGCTTGATAGCGGCGAGCGGCAAAGGCTGGACAATGATCTTGACCTGTTGACCCGTCTGCAACGCTCTCGCGTCGCTGCCGGGCCCGCTGTCATTGCTTCGCCAGAGGATCTTACCACCGTACAGGGCGCGATCCTGAGCGGTCGATGCGTTGAATTTGAATATCGGCCGGATGGCACAGCTAGCGCATCGTGGCGGCGGATTGTGCCCTATGGGCTGATCCATGGGCCGATAACCTATGTGCTTGGTAAACGCCCGGATCGGGACGATCTGCCCTTTCTGTTTCGCCTCGACCGGATGGAGGAAGTGCGTCAAAGCGATGTCTTGGGCTGTGCTCCGGACGGCTGGGATCTGGACGCATGGCTCGCCCACAGTTTCGGTATTTGGCGTGAGGACGGCCACGACATCGTGCTTCGCGTAATGGCCAGTGCGGTCGAGCGGGCTAGGTTCTGGCGCTTTCATCCGCACCAGCAGTTCGTGGATGATGGCGAGGAACTGCTGGTCCGATTCTACTCCGGCGGCCTACTCGAAATAGCCAATCACCTCTTTTCCTGGGCTGGCGATCTGGTGATCGAAGGGCCGGATGCCCTTAAGAAAATCATGGCACGCCGGCTGATGGAGGCACAATCCTTACTCGGCCGGAGCGGGGCAACCGATGATGGCTATTTGGTCCCCAATCACGAACAAAGGGTGGCTGCACAAATGAGCCATGCCGCCAATGCACACCCTGGATCGATCGCTCGGATGCCGCGCTAGGGCGCGAAATTCAAACAGATTCAAGGCCATGACTGGACAGCCGATGAGCGAAAACTCAGGTTCTACAGGCGCAGTTTGAAACCGGCTTGACCGGCACACCGTACGCGCTGGCGCGCATGGAAAAACATCAGCTAATCAATGACTTATAAGGAAGGGCGCGAGCACCACTTTGGTGCGCCGGTGGTGCAAAACGTCACCACCTTGAAAAAAGCCGCTCTAATCAATCGGTTAATTACGGTTTCAGTGGTGAAACACCGCACCAGCAAGCCGATTGACACCAGAGGACATCGCTGCCAATTTAGCAGTGCTCTGCGTAAGCCCCACCAGCCCCGCGTCCAAAGGGGTTGGTATGAAATCTTCGATTTCGAGGATGACGGTTTCGTTCAGTTCGGCGTTGATGCGCCGACTGGACGAAGCTGCCAAACAGCGAGGAATGTCCCGAGGCGCGGTAGTCCGGGAAGCCGTTGAGAAGCAGCTAAGTAGCGATCAACTGACCGGCGCAAATCTGCACCGGCTGGCGATGGTTGCCGAATATAGCCAGGCCGCGCTCGACACCTTGATCCGCGAACAGCATCCGTCACGGGTGGAGGACCTGGTGCAGGTGGTCGCTACCCGCATGGAGAAGTTCCATGGCGGACGGTAACCTCCGGTTCAACCGCTCAGCGGTCCCCGTCGAGCACGCCTCGGCCCGCGGCCGCGTGCTCCGAAATGCGTCCGATTTCACCCGCGGCTCGCAGCTGATCGGCCACCAGTTCTTCATGTTCATGGCCGGCGTGCGGGTGCCCTTCCTCATCTGGTTGGCGCTGTTCGTCGCGACCTACTGGATCATGCTTTCAGCCGTGATGGGCGAGCACGAAATCCAGCTCTGCGCCTACAAGCTCTACGCCAATTTGTGGGACTGGATCGGCTTCGATCCGCTTAAGATCATGAACCTCAAAATGCCCGACGACAGCATGCGCCGGGTGCCGATGGGCGCCATCCCATACCTGGTCGAAGTGCGGTGGGCGTGGGCCAAGGCCACGCACGCCCTGATCGGGTCGTTCTCGGCCTCGCTGTTGTTCGCGCTGCCTATCGTGTGGTGGTTTATCCGCATGGCAAACAAGCGCGGCAGCGAGATCCTGCGCGAGCGCCATGAACGCGGCGCGATGCTCGTGCCAAAGGACGTGCTGCTCGCCGACATCGCCGCGCATAACCGCATCGAGTTCGAGAAAAGCGTCGCGCAATTGTTGCCCGGAAAGACGCCTAAGGAAGTCCTCAAAATGCCCTTCGTCGAGCGCAAGGCAGCGGGGATTCACCACCCCTATTTCCTCGCCGGCGTCCCCTACCCTCATGGGCTGGAACAGAGCCATACGGTCGTCGTCGGCACCACCGGCGCCGGCAAGACAACGGTGCTCCGGAACATCGTCAAGCAGGTCCGCACGCGGCGCGATAGCGCGGTCATTTTCGACCTGACCGGGGCGTTCGTGGAGGCGTTCTACAACCCCGATACCGACATCATCCTCAACCCCAATGACGAGCGCTGCCCGAGCTGGTCGCTGTTCGAGGATTGCAAGTCGCAGACCGAGTTCACCGCAGCCGCGCAGGCCCTTGTCCCGAGCGACGGCAACGCGAGCGACCCGTTCTGGGCGATGGCCGCGCGCACCCTGATGATCGAGATGTGCGTGAAGCTCCAGGAGGCCGGTTGCGGGACCAACAGGGCGCTCGCCGACAACCTAATGACCGCCGATTTAAAGCGCGTTCACAAGATCCTTGAGTCGACGATCGCCGACCCGATCACCGCCCCGGAAGCAGCCCGAATGGCGGAGTCGGTGCGCGCCGTGTTCAACACCAATGCGCAGGCGCTACGGTTCGTCCCCGAGGATGGCGAGCTGTTCTCGATCGCCGATTGGGTGCGCAAGCCGGACAAGCCGGGATCAATCCTGTTCGTGTCGGCAAGGCACGTCGATCTCGCAATGAACAAGGCGCTGCTGACGCTCTGGATGGACATCGCGATCAACACGCTGATGACCCTGCCCCGCACCCGCTCCTTGCGTACCTGGTATATCTTCGACGAGCTCGGCGCGCTGCACCGATTGTCGTCGATCGAGAACGGCCTCCAGACCGCGCGCGGGTTCGGTGGGGCAATGGTGCTGGGGTTGCATAGCTTTGCCCGCCTGCAGGCCATTTACGGGCGCGAGGGCGCTGAAAATCTCACCAGCCTTGCGCGCACCAAACTGATCCTCGCGACCGCCGATCGCAAGACGGCGGAGGCGTGCGCCGAGTTCATCGGCAACCGCGAAGTGCGGCAGATGGATGAGGCATATAGCTATGGCTATAACAACCTGCGCGATGCCTCGACGCTGACCCCAAGGAAGCAGGTCGAGCCGCTGGTCATCGCCGACGACATCACCAACCTGCCCTCGCTCCACGGCTATCTCAAATACCCCGACGGATTCCCGGCCGCGCGGGTGGAGGTCGCGTTCGAGCATTACCCCCAGGTCGCAGCCGGGTTCATGATCCGGGCACAGAAGGCTAAGCCCGCAGGGGCCACGAAACCCGACCAAGCGGACCCGGAAACGCCCGCGGGCGGGCGCGAGATGGGCGAGCAAATCGAGCAGGTCGGGGGCTCGAAAGAGGATGCGGACGCGCGCCGTCGGGCGGCGGCGCTGGCGCTATCCGGGCTGATCGACGATCAAAAGGAGGAGCAGTCCCCTGCCGATCCGATCGTCACAAACCGTGGGGTTCCTCATGACCCCAACGAGGATGCCCAGCGCGCTGATCTCGGTCGATTGGAGCAGGATCTGAGCGGCAAGGCGGACCCGGATCACCATAAGCGCGCCAACGGTCTGCACGCCATTCAGACGACCATGCCGCGCGGGGTTTCGGAAGCCATGATGCGTGAGCTGTCGGCCGATTTTGGGCCGGGTAGCCCGGTCGGGGACGGGATGGAGATGGACTGATGGAGCCCCCTTCCCTCCCCCATGCGGTCAGGCAAAGGGCGCGCTGACATGCTGTCGATGGCGAGCGTCAAGACCGCGTCGGGTGCGGCCAGCTACTTCGGCAAGGACAATTATTACACCGCCGAGGAAGCCGAGGGCGAGAGCCTGTGGGGCGGCAAGGGCGCCGAGATGCTCGGGCTCACCGGGGAGCCCGGCAACGAGCACGCTCCCGCCGAGCAGGAAGGCGCAGCCGAAGCAGGCGCGACGCCGACGCCGACCGATCAGAAGGCCCAAGACGAGCCCGCGCGGGAAGCCGAGCGTGGCGTTCCTGCATCCGAAGCCGAGGCGCCCAATGGGCAGAAAGCCGATGCGCCTGATGGTGAGAAAGAGCGCGCGCCGGAAGGCGCAGGCGCCATGGAGATGGGCGAGGTCGATCTCTCCCAGATCGACGTCAGCGACTTCCCCTCGGAGACCGAGACAGCTGGACCAGGGACAGCTTCCGACAAGGGAAAGCTGTTCAGCAATCCCTCTGGCAAGGTCGAGGTCGCGACGTTCGAGGCAATCCTGAAAGGCCAGCTTCCCGACGGCACCCAGGTCGGCAATCCCGACACCCGACGTATCGGCATGGACCTAACCTTCTCGCTCCCGAAATCCGCTTCGGTGCTTGCGCTGGTGAGCGGCGACAAGCGCATCCTGGAGGCGCACCGGGAGGCGGTGAAGGGCGCGATGGGTTATGTCGAGCGGAACTTCGCGGAAGCTAGGATCAAGCACAACGGCAAGGATGTGCCGATCCGCACGGGCAATTTGGTCTATGCAACATTTGCCCATGATACGAGCCGCGCGCTCGACCCGCAGGCGCATATCCATGTGGTGATCGCCAACATGACGCGCCTGCCGACCGGCGAATGGCGCGCGCTCCACAACCAGGAGATCTGGCGCAACAACACGGTGATCGGCTCGGTCTATCATGCGCTGATGCGCGATGCGCTCGAAAAGCTCGGCTACGAAACCGAGCTGGTCGGCAAGCACGGCGCCTACGAGCTGAAGGGGGTGCCGGAAGCGGTGCTGAAGGAGTTCAGCAAGCGACGCGAGGACATTCTCTCCAAGGGAGCCAGCCTGAATATCGCAACGCCGCAGGGGTTGCGGGAGGTGACCAAAAATACCCGCGACCCGAAGCTGAACGTAGACGATCGCGGCATGCTGGCAACATCGTGGAAGAACCGTGCCGCCGCGCTTGGGTTCGACGGCCAGAAGCTGATCGATGCCGCCCGTGAGCGGGTGGAGACCCGCCCGAGCTGGCTCGAGCGCGGCCAGATCGCGGTGGCGCAGGCGATCCGCGAGACGATCGAGGAACTCAGGAACATCGGGCGACCGATCGACCCGCTGATGGACGGTGGCAGCTCGGGAGAGACGCGCACGCCCGCAACCGCGCGGACGCGTTTGGCGGTCGCATCCGCGGTGCGGATCCTCGCTCAGCGAGAAGCGGCGTTCGAGCCGCAGCAGATCGTCAAGACCGCGCTCGACCTGGGGTTGAAAGGGGTTACCGCGTCCGGCGCCGAGCAGCGCATCACCGAGCTGGTCAAAGCGGGCCAGTTAATTCCCGGCGCGAGCGGCCGCGTCGACAATGCCGTGGTGATGATGACCACCCCGGCCGAGCTCGCGCGCGAGACGAAGATCCTGGAGGCGGTCGAGCGCGGCAAGGGCGCAGTTCCAAAGCTCGTCCCTGGGCACCGTGCGGTAGAGCTGCTGACCGCGGCCGCCGGCGATCGCCCGCTCAGCGCCGGGCAGATGACCGCGGCGGTCGGGATAGTTTCATCGACCGATCGCATCGTGGCGGTTCAGGGGGTCGCCGGCGCGGGTAAGTCGACGATGCTCTCGGCGGTCGCGAAAGTGCTTGAGGCGGAGCAGCGCCCTGCCCTCGCCCTCGCCTTCCAGAACAAGATGGTCGCGGACCTGGCCGAGAGCACAGGCCTCAAGGCGCAGACCATCGCGAGCTTCGTTCTTGAGCATGAGCATATGCTGTCGCATCCCTCGGGTGCGAAGGCGCGTCAGACGCGAGCGGCGCTCGCCGGCGGCTATCTGCTGGTAGACGAAAGCTCGATGGTGTCGAACGAGCAAACGCTCGATGTCATGCGGATCGCAGAAGCCGCGGGCATCGAAAAGCTCGTGCTGGTCGGCGACCGTCAGCAATTGCAGGCGATCGATGCGGGCAAGTCGTTCTCCCTCGTGCAGGCGGGCGGGATCGCGACGGCGCGAATGGACGAGAACCTGCGCCAGCGCACGGAGGAGCTACGCACGGTCGCCGCTCTCACCAATGCGGGGCGCGCATCCGAGGCGCTCGCGGCCTTGGGCAGGAACGTGGTCGAGAGCCAGGACCGGATTAAGAATGCGTCCGAGATGTGGCTGGCCCTGCCGGCGGAGGAACGGGATCGCACCAGCCTGTTCACCAGCGGCCGGCAGACGCGGTTCGAGCTCAACGAAGCGGTGCAGCGCGGTCTAAAGCGCGAAGGGACGCTCCAGGGCGACGGCATCGAGCTCAAAGTGCTCGAGCAGGTCAACTACACCCGCGAGGAGCTACGCTATGCCGACAGCTACAAACCCGGGCTGACGCTCGACGTCCGCGTGCGCGGCAATGAACTCGGGCTAAGACCCGGGCAATATAAGGTCGACCGGGTATTCCAGAACGGCAAGGTCGAGCTGAAGGACGCGGGCGGGAAGCGGCACCGCATCAACCCGCAGAAGATCCAACCCGATCAAAAGCGCGAGAAGATGGGGCTTGCGGCCGAGAAGAGCATCAGGGTCTATGAGGGCGACCGCATCCGCTGGACCGACAACGACAAGAAGCGCGGGCTGCTCAACAGCACAATCTCGCGCGTGGTCTCGGTCGAGAAAGGCGGGATCACGGTCGAGAAAGCCGATGGCAGCCAGGTTCGGCTCGACGCCGGCGACCCGATGCTCAAGCGCATCGACCTCGCCTACACGCTCAATATGCACATGGCGCAGGGGGTAACGGTCGATCGCGGCATCGTCGTGATGGGCTCCACCGAACGACAGTTGGCGAACCAGCGGCTGTTCAACGTCGCGGTCACGCGCGTGAGGGATTTGATCACGGTCATCACCGACAATGCGCAAAAGCTTGGCGCCCAGCTCGATCGCAACCCCGGCGACAAAACGTCGTCGCTCGAGTCGACCGGCAAGCTGCAGATCGACCTGAGCGCGTCGCTGCCGGCAGGCAGCTCGTCCGCGCGGGCGCCGGGGAAGCAGTTCGACCCGGGTAGCGTCCCCGACGAGATCCGAGCGCTGTCAGCCGATATACCGGGGAGAAAGCCTCCCCCCCTCCCCGCCGAAGCGGAAGCGGCGAAGGTCGACCCGCTCGACCTCAAATATCCCGGCCTGGTCGAGCCCGGCACCGAGAAGCCGCCGAGCGCGGCGCCGAAGCAGCCCAATCTCCCCCTGCCCGACAAGAGCCTGGGGTTGGAGCTCTGACATGGGCGGAAAGGCAGCATCATGAGGACCACGCGAGGCATCGAGGATCGCGAGCTGCGCCGCGCGCGGCTGCTGGCGGCGCGATCGCGCGATTACCGCAGCATCACCCGCGCTGGGATCCTCAGCGGGCATTGGGACTTGGGCGCCGTCGTTCGGGCGCACCTGCAGGACGGGACCGCACGGCCCGATGACGCGTGCGATAAGGAGCAGGACGATGGGTAACTGGACATTCCGAGACGTGGGCAGCTTCGACAATGAGGCGGCGGTCGACCATTGGGCGCGCGAGAACCGGATCGATCCGCGCGACGTGAAGACGCGGCCCGGGGCCGGCGGCAAGATCCAGGCCGAGGTGCGCGAGTCGGCTTACAAGGGATCGTCGAACGACGTGTTCGGCGGCGTTGATCGCGGGAGCGGCTACCGGTGACAGGTAAGGCAGTTGCGACGTTGGCGTTCGCGCTTGTGCTTGCGGCTCCGGCCGCGCACGGGCGCGAGCGCTCCCCTGTCTGGGTAATCGACGGGGACACAATCGACATTCGCGGAACGCGCGTTCGGGTCGCAAACCTCGATGCCCCCGACATCGGGAGCCACGCCAAATGCGCGACCGAGGCTAAGCTTGGTCAAGAATCGAAGCGCTATGCGATCCAACTGATCCGCGGCGCCAAGCGGGTCGAGATCGTCAATCCCGAGCGCCTCGATCGCTACGGGCGGACGGTCGCCCATGTCAGTATCGACGGCCGTGACTTCGGCGAGACCATGCTAAGAGCCGGACAAGCGCGGCCTTGGCGCGGCCGATCGTCGGACTGGTGCTCCGGGAGCTGACGATGGGAGGGGTGCTGTCGGCGCTCAGAGGCAGCAAGGCGAGACGTCGGCGGACTTGGCCGCAGCCCGCGTTGGTCAACTGTGGCTACTGCCGGCAGGTCTGGGGCCCCTGGCCGGGGACGTCGGTGATCGAGCCCTGCCCAAGGTGCCGGCGGCCGCTTGTGCTCGCGCGCACGCTCAACCCCCGGCGAGCCGAAAGCGAAGCGTGGAGCGTTGTTGACCTGATCGAGGCCGCGGGCGGCATGGCGCTGATCGCGGTGTTTCCGTTCATCCTGTTCGGCCCGATCCCCCCATTCGCCGGCGGCAAGATACTGGCGATCGCCGTGTTCGTCGCAGGCTCGGTGTTCCTGACCGACGGCGTGCTTGGCATGCGAACGGGCGTGAGCCGGGTTGGCAAGCACCTCGAGCTGGGTGAGCGAGCAAGGTTGATCGGGTTTGCTCGAGCGCTGTTCGGGGCAATCGCCTATGGCATCAGCGCCTTTGGCGTCGCGCTGTTCACCCGGCTTATCTAGGTCGAGCGGACGGCGGTCGAGGCCTGCCTTTTGACGGACGGGAGCCATGGAGTCATCGACCGGGTGAATCTCTGATGCGGCAGTGATTCAGACGATTTGACAGACAGGCCTGGTCGGGAGCGGTAAACTCCGCCCCATGACGGACCTCCCTGCCCCCGTAATGCTCACCGCAGTCGACGCGGAGCGGAACATTCGCAGGCGCTACTCCGTGCGCGCCAGTCGGAACCTGTTCGGGGAGATCGAGGTCGAGACGGCGTGGGGTCGGATCGGCACGGCGGGCCAGAGCAAGGTCGAGCGGTTCCTCGATGCTGAGAGCGCAACGGGCTATGTCAGGCGGGTGCTCGCCCGCCGCGCAAGCGCACCGAAGCGCCTCGGTGTGGCCTACCGCCCCTTGGATTAGCACCGGGCCGGCCGGTTCTGTGATCCTGCTGCCGGAATATATCGAGCACCCAAAGCAATGCTTGGAAGCGCTCGCGACCTTATGACGCAGGGCGACAGCCCCGTCTGATCGGCTACACTGCCTGAGATCGACAGCGGAGGGATGTAGCAGCTTCCCCGCAATCTCGTCGGTCGAAGGAGGTGACGTGCATTGACAACTATGAGACCGTAATGGTCGTGATCGCGGGCTTTTCGCCCGTGGTGGCGATCGTGAAGTTGGGCCGCGACAAGTAGCCTGACGGGGGGCGAGGGCCTAGCAGAGCTCTCGCCCTCTTTCGATTCGCCGGAGATGTTTGAGCCCGCCGAGTAGCAGCTCGGCGGGCTCAGGATGGTAACGTGCGTGACTCGCTCACGAGACCGCGAGGGTCATATACGCCTTGTGCCGTTAATTTCCAACAGCGTGATGTCGATCGCCGAGCGCACGACATTTCAGGGGCAACCTGCGGGCCGGCTGGCCATAAGAAGAAATGAGGTACCGATGTCGGCTCAGGCGCTGCACGTCCGCCGCTTACGTTTGTCCCCCAAATGTGATGCGCCCCAGGATGCCCCAACTTCACTCTGGCTATTGGCGGGGCCCAGAAGATTAGAACGACGCGATGGGATTTATTTTGTGCCATGGGCTCAACGAGGGACAAAGCACCTCCCGCTAGAAGCGGCCAGCCTTAATATAAGTATCTATGGAGACCAACGTAATGCTTCAAGGCGTAAGCCAGTACTCGGGGTTATGGAGCCAAGAAACCCGCGAGCGAAGCAACCCGCGCTAAACTACATCCCGTGGATATCGCTCCAAGGTACGTCTCGCTCATCCCGGGGTCTCGGATCGTTTCCTATGGAAGACTTATCGTCCTCCTCGTCCTGATCGGCGTACTCGATCTGATCTGTTTCGTTGTCTAGAAGGTCGTCCTCGGACAGCTCTTTCTCGTCCTCACCGTCCTCATCATTCTCCGCGACGTTGTTGTCATCTTTATAGTACTCGTTAGCGTACTCACCAAAATCAGAATCGTCTTCGGGCTCTCGAAGCTCCCTCATCAGCTCATCGAGCTTGATCGCCCAATCAGGCGTGTCTCTATCAGCTTCTTCGACTACCACAGCATCGGCAGGACATCGCGCCAGTCGATCAATAAGGTCTCGGACCCTAACCACCTTGGACTCGCTCACGTGCGCTCCTTCGCCTCGCTTATCGCGCGCAGTTTATGCGGTACAGGTTTGAAGCGCCACCCGCTCGGGGCGAATTTCCCGTTAAGCGGATAGCGATGCGGCGACCATTCCGACGGCGGAGAGCACGATCCAAGGGGGACCCACCCTCGCTTCAGGACGACGGCCAGTCGAACAGGGGAACTACGAGGCGGGCTTAGCGGGAAGCCGTCAACAACCAAGCCCTGTTACCCGCGTCACCTGCGTTACAAGTAACGCCGACCCCATTCTCTTCACGCAACGGGTTGTTCTCCCGTCGCTGGCGCCATCGTCTTAGCCGCGATTGTTTTGGCGGTCCTGATCGAGCCGCTCGAGCTGCTCCGCCGCGTCGAGCAGCATCGTAAACAAGTCTCCTTTGGCCACCCTCCGTCGATAGGCCAGTTCGCTGAACCTCTCGCGATCCTCTTCGCGAACCCGAATGTGGAAATTCGTGGTGAAGTTCTTTGCCCTTGTCGCTGGCGACTTAACGCTCTTTCCTCGATCGGAGACGAAACCCAAGACTTCGCCCGCTGCCTTTGCGCGACTTATGACATGTTTCGACGGAATCGGCGGAAGGTCTTCATCGTCGTCAAATGAGGGTATGCCGGCCCTGTTGCTCATACTGCCTCCCGTTCGAGGAGCTCGAGAACGTCCGAGGCGAACTCGCGTGCATTTGCCTTCGCGCTATCAAGCGAGCTTACCGCAGACGGGTCTAAAGTTTCGATAGTTCCGCCGACGCTGAATATTCCTTTGAAGGCCCCCCGCTCAGCCAGAGCCGTAGGCACAATACGAATACCCGCAGCGGTTAAGTTTGCCTCAAGTTGCTTCAGATCCCTTGACCATAATCTCTTACTTGCTGGGGTTCGTGTAAGAACTGCCGCCGCGGGAAGCGGCCGCTGCCGCGCCACGGCCGCGTTCTTGATTGACTTAAATGCTCGAGCGGCCTCAGCGGCATCGAGCGCACTCCCCTGCATTGGAACGAGGGCTAGGTCGCTCATGAGTAGCGCGTTTGTGACGCGCGCAGAGGCTCGGCCTTCTAGGTCGACCAGGACCCACCGCGCCTTCCGCCGTGCCTTGTCGATCGCATTGATGATTTCGTCTTCGTCCAATTCTTCGACAATCTCGATCCCGTCCACCGGCGCTTGTAGCTGACCCCATTTCGCGATCGGCCTGTTTGGGTCGGCGTCGATTAGGATGACGCCCTCTCCTCGCCTTGCCAATTCGCCTCCTAGGATCAGCGCGCTTGTCGTTTTCCCGACGCCGCCCTTGGGAGAGACGAACGTGATAACCGGCATCCGAAGCCACTCCAACTAGTGATCCAGCGATACCTGTAACTCACGTGCCGCCTGTGGCGCAAGCGACGCGCGTGTTACACATAGCGCATGGGAGGTACGCGTCGCTAGCGTCACAGGTGGCGCAAGCAGTACATGTGTCGCATGCGTTACGCTGGCCGCTGCAGCGGACTTGCTAGTCGGTCCCGCCTCACCCAGCGGAGTCCGAGATGTCAGCGGGGCGCCGCAATCTTAATGCTAGCTGCTCTGTCCCGAGTGGCGCATGCGCCACATGCGTCACCCGCGTTACAGGTGTCGCGTAGCTCTCGTGTGTCACGGGCGTTACGGGCGTTGCGTGGGTTACGGTGTTACGCGTGTTAGGCGTGTCGCATGCAGTGCCTACCGAAGAGACGATGCGTGCCCCGCCACTTTCACCGCGAACCCAACGACGACGCCGGCACCCGCAACCCTGGGCCCATCGGCAGGGAAGAGGAGGGGTGGGCAGCCCAGCAAATGCAGGGGCAGAACGAATGCAGGGACAAAAAATGACATGTAATGGTAAGCGCCGAGCGCACAAGGTCGGCTGATAGGCCAACTGCCCCGCACAACTTATGCGAGACACGCGACACATGCGTCCCGTGCAACACATGCGTCACACGACCCGCATGCGTTAGGCGCGCCACATGCGTTACGCGCGCCACATGCGTTACGCGCGACACACACGACGCAGGCGCGACGCTAAGGTCCCGTCTGGTCGTCCCCTGCTCACCTAAGCCCGCAAAAACAGCGAGATTGGCTTGATCGAGACTGGCGGCCCGCAACCTCACGTTCCGTCGCGCCGGCCGTCCAACAGCCGATCGAGGTCCGCGAGCGCAGCATCAAACTCTTCCAGCGAACGAGAGGGCAGGGGGTCCAGCCCATCGCGATCGCGGACGATCTCCACCTGCCGCTCGTGGCCGACCAGGACCACCCGACCTTTGGCCCGCTCGCGCCTTGCCATACCCGCCTCTACCAGCGCCCCGGCGATGGCATAGGCTCCCCCGCGGGTCACAGAGAGTGCGTCGCCGATCTGGTCGAGCCGGAGCTGGCCGAACGCCACCAGCAAGACCCAGAGCGCGCGAGCACGCCCGTTGGCGCGCAAGTGGCTCAGATGGCGCTCCGCGGCCGCTGCTCGGCGCCGAGCCACGCCGACCAGCTCGACAAGAGGGCATAGCGTTGGAAGTACGCTATCCAACGCTTAGGGAGAACACTCAGGGAACGCGGCCGCGCGTCAGCGGATGAAGTAGCCGGACACATGCCAGCCCGCCGCTTCCCTTGCCATCACGATCGTCTCGATTGCCTCGGGCTTATGGGCGAAGCGCGTCTGAAACTGCAGAACTTGATAATCGCCGTCCGGCGCGCCTGGCAGGGTCTTTGTCGGCACCATGCTTTGCAGGGTTCTGGATTGGACTGGGCCTAAGGGCTTGCGGAGCGACGCTATAGTGCGGCTCCACTGAGGCGAGGTGAGCTGTGCCTTGAACAAGGCGCCCGCACTTTCCCAACTGGCATCCCATTGCGCCTTGTCGAGCAACGCAACCCATTGGCGGGCAGCTGCGGAGGCTTCTGTCTCTGGCATGGGCGCGACCGCAGTCGCGGCAGGCTCGGTGACCGCGCTGGCGGTGACCGAGGCGTTCATAGTGGAAAGTGCGACAGCAGCGATGATGAGCGACATGATGAGCATTCCTCCAAGAAGCCAGGTCAAACGATGATCGACTAACCTCGGCGCGGCTTGCGCTTCGCTCCTTGCCGGTGGGGCGCTCGTGCTCGCACTCCCTAAATCCTTGCCCCCCACAATATTGGGGTCTTGTCCCTCCATCTCTGCAAGACGGCGGGCAGCCTCTCGACTGCTCGAGACACCCAATTTGCGTCTTGCCTCGCGCAGCCGGTCGTTGACCGTGTAAACGGAGAGTCCAAGTGTGGCGGCAATCGACTTGGCGTCGTGGCCGCCGAGAAGCAGACGCAGCGTCTCCTTCTCGCGTTCGCTCAAGGTAGCTGCTTCGGTCGCTGACATGACGCTGCCGCTTTATGCTGGTCGGGCGACGCCGGAGCGACGCATCTCGCGATAAATGGTAGAGCGGCCAATGCCCAGCTGACGCGCCGCTTCTGCCGGCGACACCTTCGCCTCTACAAGCTTGAGCGCGGCGTCCACCTTGCTCATGTCCAGCGGCTGCCGGCCGGGCCGCTTGCCCTTGGCCCGCGCCGCGGCGATGCCGTCGCGGGTCCGCTCCGAGATCAGCCGGCGCTCGAAGTGGGCGATGGCGCCGAACACGTGGAAGATCAGTTCGCCCGCAGCCGAGGAGGTGTCGATCTTCTCCTCCAGGCTGAGCAGCGCGATGCCGCTCTCCCGCAGCTTTGCCACTGTCGCCAGCAGCTCGGCCAACGATCGCCCAAGGCGGTCGAGCCGCACCACGGCGAGGGTGTCGCCGCCGCGGGCATAAGCCAGCAGCTCGGCGAGACCGGGCCGGTCCATGCTCTTCCCCGACATCACGTCGGTGAACACCTTGATGGCCCCGGCTTCCTTCAGCCGCAGCGTCTGGCCGGCGACATCCTGGTCACCTGTGCTGACGCGGGCATATCCCAGTATCGCCAATCACCGTCTCCCAAACGAACATTCCGTAGACGAGCGGTGCGTGCCAGCCCGATGCCCGCTCTGTCCGTCCACAGAATACGTCTCTTTACATTGCCGCGTCCAGAGCCTCGACTGACCTTTTGTGGACGGAGACGAGGCATGGCCAAGAAGAAGCATGAGCTATTGACCGAGGCGGAGCGCGAACAGCTGATCGGCATCCCCCGGGACCGTGATGCGCTGGCGCGGCTCTACACATTCGAGCCCGGCGACATCGCCTTCATCGGGGCGCGTCGGGAGCAGCGGAACTGGCTTGGCGTCGCGGTACAGCTAGCACTGCTCCGCCACCCCGGCGTGTCGCTGACCCAGATGTTGCAGTCGGGCCGCGACCTGCCACCCGAGCTGGTCGCCTTCGTCGCCGACCAGCTGGGCCTTTCGCCTTCGCTCCTCGCCAACTATGCGGGGCGCGAGCAGACCATGACCGACCATGGGCGCGAGCTCGCCGGCCGGCTTGGCCTGCGCAACCCAGTTCGCGCCGACATCCCGCTGATGATCGACGCCGCCGCAAAGGCGGCATGGGCAACGGACAAGGGCACGATCATTGCCGCCGGCGTCGTTGCCGCCCTGCGCGCAGCGGGCATCCTGCTGCCGGCAATGTCGACGATCGAGCGCGCAGGCATCGCCGGCCGGGCACGGGCGCGCAAGCAGGCGGCGCTGGCCATGCTGGCACCGGTGAGTGCGGGGCAACTGGAAGCCCTCGAAGGGCTCTTTGTGCCCGATGCACCGGACGGCGCCACGCGCCTGACCTGGCTGAAGACGATCCCAATCGCAGCCAAGGCTGATCACATCCGCCAGATCCTCGACCGCTTAAAGTTCGTGCGGCAGATCGGCATCTCGGCGGAAGCCGCCAGTGCCGTGCATGCCGATCGCTATCGCCAATTCGTCCGGGAGGGGCGCGTCTCGGCCAGCTACATGATCGAGCGCTATGCCACCGCGCGCCGGCATGCGACCCTGGTCGCCTTCCTGATCGACATCGAGGAGCGCCTGACCGATGCCGCTGTCGAGATGGCCGACAAGCTAATCGGCGGCGTGTTCACCCGGGCGAAGAACGCTCAGGCGCGCAGCTTCGCCGTCACAGCACGCGATGTCGCCCGGCTGATGGGCATGTTCGTCCAGACCATCGATGCCGTCGCGCAAGCTGTCGATGAGGATCTCGACCCCGTCGCCGCGATCGATGCCGCGGTCGGCTATCACAACCTGCTGCGCGTCCGGCCTGAGGTCGCCGGCATCGCCGGCACCGCTCAAGTTGATCCTCTGATCCTGGCCGGCGACAGATATGCGACGCTGCGCAAGTTCGCTCCGGACCTCATCGAGGCGCTGGCACTGCGGGCCGGCAAGGGCAGCGCCAGGACGATCGCGGCGATCGAGCTACTGCGTGACCTCAACCGCACCGGCAAGCGTGACCTGCCGCCCGATCCGCCGATGCCGTTCCGTAAGGAATGGCGCAAGCTCGTCATCGGCGACGATGGCAAGCCGAACCGGCGCCTCTGGGAGGTCGGGGTCCTCGCCCATCTGCGCAACAAGCTCAGATCGGGTGACGTCTGGGTCGAGCGATCCGCCGGCTATCGGCGGTTCGACAGCTACCTCCTCGGCGAAGCCGATGCCGCGCTGATCGCCGCCGGGCTCGGCTTGCCGGCGACGGCTAATGCGTGGCTGGAGGAACGGGGCCGGCAGCTCGACTGGCGACTGCGCAAGTTGGCCCAGCGACTGAAGCGCGGCGATCTCGACGGCGTCCGCTTCGATGACGGTCGCCTGCAGATCTCCCCGGTAAGGAGCATCGTGCCGCCGGCGGCCGAGGCGCTAGCCGATCGGCTCGACGGCATGATGCCGAGGATCAGGATCACCGAGCTCCTCCACGAGGTTGCCCGCAGCACCGGTTTCCTGGCCGCCTTCACCAACCTGCGAACCGGCGGCGCCTGCCCGAACGAAAGCGCGCTGCTGGCGACCATCCTCGCCGACGCCACCAACCTGGGCCTAACGCGCATGGCGGCCGCCAGCGAAGGCGTCACCCGTGACCAGCTGATCTGGACCCATGACGCCTATATCCGCGAGGAGACCTATCGCGCCGCGCTGGCGACGATCATCAACGCCCATCACCGCCTGCCCTTTGCCCGCGTCTGGGGCACGGGCGAGACGTCGAGCTCGGATGGTCAGTTCTTCCGCGGTGCCCGTCGCGGCGCTTCGGGCGGCGACATCAATGCCCGCTATGGCGTCGATTATGGCTTCAGCCTCTACACCCATGTCTCCGACCAGCGTGGGCCCTACCACGTCAACATCATCTCGGCCGCGACGCACGAGGCGCCCTATGTGCTTGATGGCCTGACCGGCCATGGTAGCGAGCTCGGCATCAAGGAGCATTACACCGACACCGGCGGCGCCACCGATCATGTGTTCGCCCTCTGTGCCATGCTGGGCTTCCGCTTCTGTCCACGGTTGCGCGACTTCCCCGACCGGCGGCTGATCCCGATGGAGCCTGCTTCGGCCTATCCGTTCCTCGCTCCGCTGCTCGGCAAGCGGGTACGCACCGACATCATCCGCGAGCAGTGGGGCGACGTGCTGCGGCTCGTCACCTCGATCAAGGCCGGCCATGTCGCGCCATCGGTAATGCTCCGCAAGCTCGCCGCCTATGAGCGCCAGAACCAGCTGGACATTGCCCTTCAGGAAATCGGGAAGATCGAGCGGACGTTGTTCATGCTCGACTGGCTGGAAAGCCCCGAGCTGCGCCAGCGCTGCCATGCCGGGCTCAACAACAGCGAGCAGCGGCATGTGCTGACTCAGGCGATATACACGTTCCGCCAAGGGCGGATCGTCGACCGCAGCCATGAGGCTCAACTCTACCGCGCCTCTGGCCTGAACCTGGTCATCGCCGCCATCGTCTACTGGAACACCACCTACATGGCCGATGCCGTCGACCACCTGCGCTCGGTCGGCGAAGACGTCCCCGCCGAGCTGCTCGCCCACACCTCGCCGATCGGTTGGGAGCACATCGCCTTCTCCGGTGACTTCCTCTGGGATCGCGCCGCGGCCGCCGCCGGGCGCAAGGCCCTAATCCTGCCAGCAAGGCAGCGCGCGGCCTGACCGTTCTTGAGGTGTTCTAGCATAGCGTTGGATAGCGTACTTTCAACGCTATGCCCTCAACAGCTCAATTTCCCGGCGCAACCCCCCCGTTTCGATTAGGGTTTCCGCGTTTCCTTTGTCCGTTTCCGGGCGTGTCGGTTCAACGGTTTCCGGCTGCTTTGGCGGAAACACCCTGAACAGCTCGGAGGTATCAATCAGATAACCGTTATCGGTTTTCTCGGCATAGCTAAGACGACCGGATTTTAGGGCCTTTGAGACAGTCCCCTTGCTGACGCCTGCCAGCTCCGCCCCTTTGGTCATCGATACGGTAGCCATAGTTCACACCCCGTGTTTCCAACCGGGAGCCATAACCGGTTTCCCTAGGGTATCCCGCAACCCCACTAGGAGCAAGGATCAGGGTTTCGCCCACTTCTCCGCGCAACCCTTTACCCATGTCGTCCAATCAGCGCGCAGAGCATCCCCCCGCAAGTTTCGCCGCCTGTCAGATCGGACGCGAGCGTATTGGTCCGCCAACCGCTGGATCGCGTGACCACCACCGTGGGCTAGGCCGATCGCATAGAGATCCGGCGTGCGATATTCCGACACTTGGTCGTCGGCGGGCCACCGGAGTTCGTCCGAGATCGACAGGTTCGCGACCGTGGCGGCGATGATAGCCGTAGGGTCAACGAGGGTTTCCACCGTACCGTCGCGGCGTGCGCGCCGGCCAGCCCTATGGCGTTCGTTCTCCTCTTCCGCTGCTACCGCGGCGATCGGGGCTTTGCGGCGAAAGGTGATCGCAATTTCCGTAACCTTGCGACCGTTGCGCTTTGCCACGTCCCACGCGACAGAGAATTGAGGGACGAGCTGATTTATCTCGGCTGTTGCCGCATCGAGGACAAAGCGGCGCAGGTCGGCGAACGACCCATAGCTTCCTTCCGGCACGCCGAGCTTAGCGCGCAACGTGGCAACGTCACCCCGCCAGATCGGGACATCGCGACGGTAGAGCAGCGCCCCGAGCTGGTAGAGTTCGAGGGCGTATTTGCTGTCGAACGCCAGCACTGTTTCCCGGTGTAGCAGAGCGTAGGTTGCGCTGTCTTTCAGCAGGTCGCGAGCGCGTCGGGTAAACCGGTAGATCAGCCACCCCTGCTCACCCCCCTCAAACGTTTCCTCGACCATCTGAAACGTGCGCCGGCCCCGGTCACCCTCGACCTGGTCGGGCATGGCAAAGAAGATACCCATTAGTTCGTCGATCGTGTCGGTTAGGCGGTCATTGGAATTGTGGGAGCCGCGTAGCATCCGTTTGGCGATACGATGCTCCTGATCGCGCCAGGCATCGCCGGCAGCTTGGTGCATCATCAGAGCGAGAACCTTGCGAGCCGACAGGCTAAGGGAGACCCCCCGCGCATAGCGTACTTCGACCAGCTCACGCGGCTGTACGATCGTGTCAGAGCCTCGCTCCTTCTCGATCCGCGCAACCTCCATCGTCCGCCCAGGCTTGTCGTCTGCTCCACCACTCATAGGGGCACAATCACCCGGTATGACGGGATGGTCAACTATCATGAGATGAGAGCGACTAGCTTCTCATTTCACGCACCCCGTTCCTCACAATACCCCACCCCAAAACTCATGATACCCCACCCCATTTCTCATGATACCCCACCCCATTCCTCATGATAGGCCAGAATCATCGTTGTAATTCAGTGGGATACAGCCCCCTGAATCATAGAATCAGTAGAATCTAGAATCATCGCGGGCGCGCGAGGCTGACGTTGCATGATGACATGCGGAATCGGCCTTCGGCCGATGCGCCGATGATGCGTGCCGGCTACGCCGTCACAGAAGCGGCCTACCGGCCGCAGGCTTGGCGAGGAAGGAGTCGGGACGGCGGCATCGTGTCGTCATTTGCCGGTCGTCACGCGGCGAGGGGGTCTGCCGTTGCGATCGTGGACGACGATCGCGGACACGCCCGAGGCGGCGATGCGATCGATCAGGCGATCGGCTTCCTCGTACTGGTCGCTGGGCCAGTCGCGGGCGACGTGGACGGACACGTCGCCGATTTCGAGCGTCAGGTGCGAGATGGAGGGATTGAGGTCGAGCAGCCGCGCCATGTCCGCTTGGGTGTCGAGCGTGACGTGCCGGAGATCATCGCCGGTCATGATGAGCTGCCAGGTGCGGGTGCGATCATCGAAGCTCATGGCAGCAACCACCCGGTGTAGGATTTGGCATCAGGGTTCGCGCCGAAGCACCAGTATGCCCCGTCGCGCTTCTCGCGCTTCCAGCCGTGATCCTTGGGGCAGGCGGCGATGGCGGGGATGGTCTGTTCGCTGGCCTGATCGATGCGGCGGGCGAGCTTGCCGTTGGCGGTGTTGGCCCAGCTCGCCGCAGCCGTTTCATCACGGGCGCGGGCATAGCCTTGCGCCTCGCCGGCCCCGTTACCCAGGTAGTAGCCGTAACCCCCAGCGATCGGGACCAGCAGGGCGAAGCCGGCGAGCGCGCCGTTCCACCACCTGTCCCACCGGCGCCGGCGCTGCTCATGGGCGCGGCGATCGGCGGCATCGGCCGCGAGACGATCGGTCAGGGCGGCGTGCGCGGCCGTGTCAGCGTCGATCCGACGCCGCAGGGCCTCTCCCGCCCCTGCAAGGCCGTCCGTGGCCCCACGACGCGCTCCGGCCTCCGCACGGGCCTCCAGGGCGGCAGGATCGACCAGGCGGGCCGCTATGGCCTTGTCGCGGGCTTCCTCGTCCTCGGCGCGCTGGGCGTCCCTGGCGGCGGCATCGGCTAAGCTGGCGCGCACATCGGACACCAGGTCGCGCAGGGTTCCGAAGCCGGTGAGGATGCGCTGGATGTTGGTGTCGAGGTGGGAGAAGAAGCTGTGCGCCTGGGCGGCGTCGGCGGCACCGCGCGCGCGACCGGCGGCAGAGGGCGGCGGGTCGGGGGGCGTGTCGAACTCGGCAGGATCGAACTTGCCGGCGGGGGGATCGGTGCGACCGCCACCACGCGCCATTCCCCTTCCGCGTGCCTGTTCGAGCAGGCGACGGGGATCGTCATCGCGGTCGCGGTCCATCAGCGATCCTCCCCGGGCAGCGTCCAACCGTCGAACGGTTTGCGATCCTGATCGCGGCTGATGCGGTGGGTCAGCTCGGAGACGATGCCGGCGAACCGCTTGTCCTTGCTGGCGGCGTCGATGAGCAGCCCGCCCAGGATGATCTTGCGGCGGGTGTCGAGGCGGCGACCTTCGGCAGCGACACGGGCGTTGAGCGCGGCGAGACGAGCCTTGGCTTGGTCCACCCGCTTCTGTGCTAGCTCGATAGATTCGAGTGTCGGTGCCGCCATGTTTCCTACCCGAAAGCACGAATACGAAGCGACCATAGCGCAAACCAGCGAACGAAGCCACCCGAGACGACTGTAGGAGACAAGGGCGCACTTTAGCATTACTGCGTAATGCGTGCGGCAGGGATACCCTGCACCCATGTCGCTTGTGCGACAGCGGGGCCTCCGCCCCACACCCCGACCAGCGCAACGCCGCTGGACCACGTTGGAGAAGGCAGGCGCGGCGATGGCGATCTACCATCTGGCGGTGAAATCGGTGTCGCGCTCGACCGGGCGCAGCGCGGTCGCGGCGGTCGCGTATCGTGCCGGCGTCTGTCTCGAAAACGAGCGTGACGGCCTGGTGCACGACTACACGCGGCGGGGTGGTGTCGAGGATACGTTCATCGTCGCGCCGGAGGGCGCGGAGTGGGCGCAAGACCGCTCTGCCTTGTGGAATGCGGCGGAGGCGGCGGAGAAGCGTAAGGACGCCAAGGTGGCGCGGGAATATGAGCTGGGGTTGCCGGCCGAGCTGGACGCCGGCCAGCGCCGCGACCTGGTTCGTGCTTTCGCGGAGGATATCCGCGACCGCTACGGGGTGGCGGTCGATGCGGCGATCCATGCTCCCCATGATTACGGCGACGATCGCAATCACCACGCGCACGTCATGACGACGACGCGAGAGGTCGGGCCGGACGGGCTGGGGGCGAAGACGCGCCAGCTCGACGTGCGCACGTCGGCCTCGGTGGAGGTGGAGGCGATCCGCGAGCGGTGGGCCGGGATGGTCAACGGCGCGCTGGAACTCGCCCAGGTGGCCGAGCGGGTCGATCATCGCAGCTATGAGCGTCAGGGCCTGGATATCGAGCCGACCGTGAAGATGGGCCATGCGTCGGCCGCGATCGAGCGGCGCGCCGAGCGCGAGCAGATCGCGGCCGGCGAGGAGCCGCACGCCGTCACCCCGCGCGGGCAAATGAACGAGGCGATCATGGAGAAGCGGGGGCTGGCGTACTACATCGAGTATGGCGAGCAGCGGATACGGGAGTGGACCGGGCAGGCTCGGGAGCGGGTCGAACATCTGGCGCAGAGCATGTCCAGCTTCGTCCAGGGTGCGGCCCGAGCGATGCGATCGGGGTTGCAGACTAGTGCCGGCGACGGGTTTGATGGATTGCCGGCGATCGACCAGTCACCCCGGCAGCAGCAGGCGCCAGCCCTCGATCATGGTCAGGACGAGCGCGATCGGCAGCGACAACGCCAGCGCGGGCATGACCGGGATGAGCCGGATATCGGGTTCGGGCGATGATCCGTATCTATGCTTGGTCTGTTACCCATTGGGAGGAAGCTATGGAGCGCGCCTTTGACAAGATCGCTGACGTTGCGGCCATTCGCCAGGCGCTGATCGAAGGCGAGGGTAGCGGGGAGCCGGAACCGTTCGACTTCGGTGAGTTCAAACAACGCAAGGCTGTCGCACAACTTGTATCGCGTATAGATACGCGATACGTAGAATCGTGATAATCGGATTTCGGCATAAAGGACTCGAAGCCTTCTACACCACGGGCACGACGCGAGGCGTCCAGGCCGCGCATGTGAAGAAGCTCCGGAACATCCTCGGATTGTTGGAGGTGGCGGCGGGACCGGACGACATGAACGTGCCGTCGTTCAAGCTCCACCCGCTGAAAGGCGACCTGAAGGGCCATTGGTCGGTTTGGGTCAACGGCAACTGGCGGATCACCTTCCGCTTCGTGGGCAGCAATACCGAACTGGTCGATTATCAGGACTATCATTGAGGTGATGACGATGATGCATAACCCTCCCCATCCCGGCGAAGTCCTCCGTGAGGAAGTTGTCGCGGCATTGAACCTGTCGGTTACCGAGGCTGCCAACCGCCTCGCCATGTCGCGGGTGGCGTTGTCGCGCGTGTTGAACGGCAAGGCCGGCATTAGCCCCGATCTGGCATTGCGGCTCGAACAGGCAGGGGTAAGCAGCGCGCGAGCATGGTTGGCTATGCAGGCGAACCACGATCTTTGGTGCGCACGCCAGCATGTGCAGCCGCCTGTGCGCCTGTTGCAGGATGCCGCCTGATATTGGGAACTACAGGTAGTGCATACCAATGGACATAGGGGGATGAAGCTAAATGCGATTTTTTTGTCTCATAGCTATTCTCTCCGCTGCTTTTCCGACTGCCACATTTGCTCAAATGGACCCGAACTGGTCGCAGCGCGAAATGGAACGGATGCAAGCTCAACAGGAACGCTGGGATGCACAGGCGGAACGCCAGCGGGCTGAACAGGAGCGGCGGGCCGCTCAAGCCGAACGGCAACGGGTCCAGCAAGAGCGCGAGCAGGATCGGTATGATCGACAGAGCGAGCAATATCTGACCGCACCCCCTGCTCCCGATCGAACGCCAACCGCTGCCATTGAGCGACCCCAGCCTATCCATACTGGCAATGACCTATATCGAGCATGCACGCCGGACCCGGCGGGAAATACTACAGCGGCCAATTTGCAATGCCTCCTTTACATCGGAGATGTTTCATTTGGCGAAAAGGTAGTCAAATTTAACGGAGCTGATGGGGCGAGCTGCTTCCCCAAAGGCGTAGATTTGAGCCAAATAAAGGACATCGTGTTCGTATATTTGCGGGATAATCCTGGCCGTCGACACATCAACGCTACTAACCTGACAGCAGAAGCGATCGTGCAAGCCTTCCCTGCCTGCAAGATCATCCCGGTTAAGTAGGAGAACGTCCTCAGCGCCAAAATATGCCAATCCGCTTCGCCGGTAGATTTTAAGAGACATAAAGTTGGACCAAATAAATCACCCTTTGCGATGCGGCATATTGATAATCGGTTCGCTATTTTGGCATTCCGACGAAAGTGGACATCGAGAACGCTGGCGGAAAAGCCGGCTTGATTTGCCCGCTGCGCAGGCGGTGCGCGCACCTATCTGCTACGGCAGAAAATCCCGCACGTGGGGCGATGCCTTTACGATGATCTTGGATACAAACGCTGGTGTCGGACAAGGTCAGTTAGTGCCCTGCAAGTCTGCAATTTGCTCATTCGATCAGTTTGTGGAGGAAGTGGAATGGCTTTGGTCGGCTGAGGCTAACAAGGAGCCTTCTGCCGATTTTCATCGGAGATGGGGGTGTATAGGCGCACTCTTTAGGCAGGATGCGGATGCAGCGGGCATCAAGGACGAATGGAAAGTCCATTTTGAGACCAAAAAACCCTCCTCGCTACCGGCCATTGGCAGTGACGGTAGATTGAATGTCTCGTGGCCGTGCTCACCCCAAGGCGAGCCGGTGAATGACTTCGACATCATTCTCGGCACTGCCACCAGGCCCAACCCTGTAGATGAGCGGCCGAATGCGTACGAGATAGCCAAAGGCTGGGCAAAACAGGACAAGGGATACGAGCGCTACTTTTTCGAGAATGTGCGGCACGGCATCAGAACCCAAGAAGACTTGGAAATTTGGAAAGCTATTAATGAGCAAGACCCGCCTTGGTTGACGGCCGAAGCGTACAAACCAGGAATCGAGATTCTGAAGTCAGAACTGCTCCTTCGTTCTTGATGCGAAACTCATAGGTTCTGCATCGCTTCGGGAATGGCGGAAATTGGGGCGCTTCCCTGATGCATATATCCGATGCACAACGATCGCATGATCTAGGGGGCCGGTGAGAGAATGTTCGAAAACGTACG
>FRDC01002083.1_pt1 | contig 28480 bp, 20 predicted proteins | sample 1106171 | NCBI WGS metagenome assembly FRDC01 (sample SAMEA3930566, study PRJEB13176) | freshwater metagenome | biome: Drinking water system; feature: drinking water; material: water | place: Singapore | collected 2014-12-20 | reverse complement strand
CCCCGTCTTCTTCACCGAGGGCTGGAGGGATTATCTGCTGACCGAGCCGGACATCCTGGCGGAGGTGCCGGGTTTGGCGGTCGAGAAGGCGCTGGACGACGGCATCTTCAATGCGTTCGACCTGACCCCCGCGGCCCCCATCCTGGTGGCATCGTCCTACCCGGAGCGGCAGGTCTGGGAGGTCGTCTCCGCGCGCCGCCGCCGTGACGGCAACGTCCAGCTCGACACCTTCTTCTGCCACCAGGGACGCTGGACCATGGGCTTCCACGCCGTGGTGCTGCCCGATGCCCATGACATCGACCTCCAGTGGCATGGCGAGGATGGCCCGCTCCAAATCGAGGATGTCCCCGAGGAGTGGGTCGAGGAGGCCGAGGACCTCGCCTGGCGCGGTGCCGCGGCGATCCGGGTCGCCGAGGAGATCCGGCGCCAGTTCCAGCCTCACCGGCTGCCGCAGGGGCGGCTCATGCAGAACAAGTACGGTCGTTGAGGCCGGAGGGAGCCAGACCCCAATCGGCGAGGGAGACCTCTCCGGGATCGGAGTTTGACCGGGCGCTTGGCTCGGTGACCGCCCTAGGATTTTGGCCTCAGAAGCGCATCCCCTCCCAGGCAGAATTGGGAGAACGACTGCGGAACATGGTAAGCTGACCCTTCGCAACAAGAGTCGCCCGTGCCGAAGGTCATCGCCTCCCAGAGCATCATCGGCCAGCGAGCCGTCAACATCGCGGAGCGAGAATTCCTCCGCATGGGGTTCGTCTTTCATCCGACCGGCCAAGTCGAGGCCGGAATCGATGGCTCGGTCGAATTGCGCGACGACACAACCGGGGTCGTCCGCAACCAAATCGTCCAAGTGCAAGTGAAGGGAACCACAGGTCGTCTTCCAGGCGAGACGGCAGACGGATTTCATTACGTCGTGAAGGCGGAGGACATAGAGTATTGGTCCAAAGGGACTGCCGAAGTCCTGCTTATTGTCGCGAAGCCCGACGAGGACGTCGCGTGGTGGCGGCCTCTTCGTGATGCACTTACTGGGGAACGGGGACCAAGTCGGAGTATCGAGTTCGACAAGGCTCGGGATCTCCTCGGCCCGGGTGCCGCGGCGGCCATCCGCGACATCGTCGGCAAGGCCAGACCCGGCGTCATCCTCCCGTCGTCCCGCCTGCGCGAGGCGCTGACGGCAAACCTCCTGCGGGTGCACGTCCGCGCCGAGAGCATCTACGTCGCCGAGACGCACCTTCCAGACAACAGGTCCCTCTGGGCTGCCTTGAAGGCAGCCCACCGGAATCCGCCGGGGGAGTTCCTCGTGAAGGGCGGCAGGGTCATCACCTTCCATGACCTCGATGACCGTCTGTGGCGGTCGGTGTGCGACCAAGGGACGGTCGAGGCGCTCCCGGTTTCGCAGTGGTCCGAGACGACCGACCTGGACGTTCAGCGGGACTTCTCGCGCCTGCTGATGGAGGCCCTGCGAGGGATGACCCGTGAGTTCCTCCGAGCCAGCAGGAAGACGAACGACTTCTGGTTCAGGCCCCCCAAGGGCAATGGGGAGGTGAAGGTTCAGGGCACGGGAAAGGGCAAGAAGACTGTCGTCAGCCTGCACGAGAAGAAATCGAACCCGCTGGAGACGTCCTACTTCCGCCATCACGCCTTTCGCGCGCGCTTTGAGCGCGTGAGCGGCCGATGGTTCCTGGCAGTCGAGCCGAGCTACCACTTCACGCGAGACGGCATCTTCGAGAGCCTGTTCTCGGACAGCCTGCTGTCGGGCATCAAGCGGCTGGAGCGGAACGGGGCGGTGCTCTCCAACTTCGAGATGTGGGCGCGCCTGCTGAGCGAGTGGTCGAACGAGACCCTGTTCGCGAAGGCGAACCCGTTCATTCGCCTTGAGGCAGTCCCGCCGTTCGGCCTCGATGTGGGTGTGCCGGAGTCCCTGTGGCTGCCGGACGAGGATGCGGAAGAAGCGAAGTTGCTCTCCTTGATGGAGAGTTCCGAATGATGGAGGTCGGCCACCTCCCGGAACCCAGCCTCGAGTTTGGCGGCGGCATTCGGCACGTGGACATCCGCTTCGGGCTGATGGACTACGGCCCGCACGATGTCGCCGACGATAGCCGCAAGACGGTCGTCCGCATCGGCATCGTAGGCGATCCAGCCTCGGTCACCGGCACGGTCGGATGGCTGGAGCGCTGCCGCGACGGGCTTCCCGCGAAGCAGAGCCGCCAGCCCAATCTCTTCGTGCCGTTCCCGGGGCTTGGCCCCGAAGGCCCGTTTCGCTGCTCGTTCCTGCTGCCGGATGAGATGCGGAACACGCTGCCGCACCGGGAGGTCGTGAAGATTGCCGCCATCACGGACCGGGATGCGCGCGAACGCGCCGCAGCCGAGGCGTTCACCGACCTGGTGCGGGCACTCATGGAGCGCACGTCCCGGCCGGATGTTGTCATCTGCGCGGTCCCGCAGGACTTCTTCCGGAAGGACGAGCCTGCTCAGGCGACAACGAGTCCCCCGCCGACCAAGGATGGCGACGATGACGAGGAAGGCGCCGACTTCCGCGGCCTGCTGAAAGCCGCCTGCATGGAGTTCCGGATCCCGATCCAGATCATCATCCCCACCACGTGGAACCCGAAGCTGCGGCTGCCCCAGCCAATCAGGGGGGAACGTCGCGTCCAGGATGATGCAACGCGGGCTTGGAACCTCATGACCGGCCTCTACTACAAGGCGGGCGGCCTTCCTTGGCGCCTCACCCGGGATCCAACGGAGTACCGCACTTCGTTCCTGGGCATCTCCTTCTACGAAGGGCTGGACGGCGAGAAGATCCAGACCAGCACGGCGCAGATGTTCGATGAACGGGGCACCGGACTCATTCTCCGAGGCGGGACGGGCAAGCTCTCGAAGGAGGACAGGCATGTTCACCTGGCCGAGGGCGATGCCTACGACCTGATGCGCCGCGCGCTCCGCGCCTATCGGGACCACCATCGGCAGTATCCGGCGCGCCTGGTGATTCACAAGACGTCACCGTTCGACGATGCCGAGCAGGCTGGGTTCTCCCAGGCGCTGGACGAGGCCGGTGTCGACCTCTTCGACATGGTGTCGCTATCCAAGTCCCACGTGCGCCTGTTCCGGCAAGGCGGCTATCCGCCGTTGCGGGGAACCTATCTCCATCTCGATGACGATCGCTTGATCCTCTACGCCCGAGGGAGCGTGGACTTCTTCCGCACCTATCCGGGCCTCTACGTCCCCGGGCCGCTCCTCCTACGTCGGCGGTGCGGCGACCAGGACCTGCGCGCCCTTGCCGCGGAAGTGCTGGCTCTGACCAAGATGAATTGGAACAACACCCAGTTCGACGGCGGATGGCCAATCACCATCGGGGCAGCTCGCAAGGTCGGTGAAATCCTGCGCTTCGTGCCGGAGGGACAGCCGGTCGCGCCAGGATACGCGTTCTACATGTAGGGCGCGGAGCGCTGTTGCTAGCCAATCAGCCGGGGGAACTCTGGCACTTGTCCCAGCCCAATTCGTTCCGCTTGGTTCCGACGTGCGTGTGCTACAGAAATGCTGAGAGCAACGAATCGGGAGAGGCTGGAGACACGTGCTGGAGGACCAACTCCTCGCTGAATTCGCGGAGTCGCTGAGGGGCCAGGCTGCCGATGCCCTAAGCGAGGAAGAGCAGGAGCTCCCGCTCGCCCCGCACGCCGCCCTGGCGAAGGTGATGCTCGGCTACCTGGAGGAAGCGGGCGCCATTTCGGACGAGTTTGATTTGGCCCCCCACGAGGACACCGGGATCAAGCGGCCATGCCGCTGCATCGGCCTGGCCCTGGGCGAGGACTCCACCAGGCTGGAACTCTTCACCGCGCATGCTTTGGCCGAAGGCGAAGGCGCCGTCCTGCCCGGCCGCGAGGTCGCGCGCCTGTCGGGCTGGGCCGCCAGGTTCTTCGAATACGCCGCCAAGGGCGACCATGCCCGCTTCGCCGGGAATCCAGCGGCTGCGGAGGCGGCACGCCTCATCCAGGACGCGCTGCCCAGGATCGAGGATGTCCGCATTCACGTGCTGACGGATGCCCGGGTCCGGGACAGGTCGGTGGCGGACATCACGGTCGTGGGTCGGGAAGTCCAGACCGAGGTCTGGGACGTCGAGCGCCTCTACCGGGCCTCCGGCGAGGAGGTCACCCGCGAGCGCATCGAGATCGACTTCGCCGCCCTGATGGGACGCCCCATCGCCTGCCTGGAGATGAAGCCCCGGCCCGCCGAATACGAGACCTACATGGTCATCCTGCCCGGCGACCTCGTCTACCAGCTCTACGAGCGCTACGGCGCCCTGCTGTTCGAGTTCAACGTCCGCAGCTTCCTCCAGGCCAAGGGCGGCGTGAACAAGGGCATCCGCAAGACCATCGAGGACGAACCCGGCCGCTTCCTGGCCTACAACAACGGCCTGACGGCGACCGCCGACGAGATCGAGGTCGGCATGTGGTCCGGCGAGACCGTCATCAAGCGCATCCGCGGCCTGCAGATCGTCAACGGCGCCCAGACCACGGCGTCGATTCACCGGGCCAAGAAGGTGGACAAGCTGCCGGTCGACAAGGTCGCGGTGGCGATGAAGCTGACCCTGGTCCCCGCGGACAAGCTGAAGGAATTCGTCCCCCTCATCGCCCAGTACGCGAACACCCAGAACCCGATCCAGATTGCCGACCTCGCGGCGAGCGAGGAGTTCCACCAGGACTTCGAGGACCTGTCCGAGTCCACCTGGTGTCCCGGCGAGGAGACGAGGTGGTTCTACGAGCGGGCGCGCGGGTCCTATCAGGTCGCCCGCATCCGCCACGGCAGCACCCCGGCCAAGCGGCGCGAATTCGACAGGGAGCATCCGAAGTCGAAGCACTTCGGCAAGGCCGACATCGCCAAATACCTGATGACGTGGTGGGGCGATCCGGCGACGGTCAGCCGCGGCGCCCAGAAGAACCACAAGGCGTTCATGACCAGCCTGAAGGCGAGGATGGGCGAAGGCTGGCGCCCCGACCGCACCTTCTTCGAGCACACCATCGCCAAGGCCATCGTGTTCAAGACCGCCCAGGCGGTCGTGAAGAAGGCCAAGCTCCAGTCCTACGGGGCGAACGTGGTCACCTACATGGTGGCCAAGCTCGCCGCGGACTGGGGCACCCGCATCGACCTCGACGCGATCTGGGATGAGCAGGACGTCTCGCCCGAACTGAAGGTGATGTTCGCGGACTGGGCGCCCCGTATCCACGCGGCGATCGTCGAGACGGCAGGCAAGCGGAACGTCACCGAGTGGTGCAAGAAGGACGCCTGCTGGGAGGCAATCCGCGCCCTCGACCTGCCCACGCCGGACCCACTGCCGCCGGAACTCGGGGACGACGCCGACCCGGAGTCACCCGCCGACGAACCCGGCGCGCACCAGCCGCAGGACCCGGTCATCGCCTGCATGGCCCTGGACGGGGCCGCGTGGGCGAAGGTCATGGCCTGGGTGGCGACCAATCCCGGCATCGAGGAGTTCGATCGAAAGGTCGCCCACACCGTGGCGGGCTACGCCATGGACGGCTGGCACAAGGAGCCGTCGCTGAAGCAGGCGGTGCGGGGCGTCCGGGTCATCGAGGCTGCGCGGAAGGCAGGAGTACTCGACGCCGAGGCGGCATAGGGCCGCAAGGACTTCAGCGGATGATGTCCCCCACGTCCTCGAGTCCGGGGAAGACGCGGTTGTCGGACATCCGAAGCAGGAGTTCGAGCTTCAACTTCAGACGGTCGAGGGTCATTCCCCGCACTTCGTCGGGCAATCGGTATCTCGAAGACTGCCTGTCCATAAGTTCGAAGAAGATCCGCTCCACGTCCTCGAGCATCGCCTGTGCCTTTGGTTTCTTGGCGCGTGCAATCTGGCCCCGGAGGGCCACGAGAGTGCAGAGCTGGGCAATCTGCTCCTTCAGGTCATCGGGGGCGGCCCGGAACCGGGCGTTTCGCTCCGCAAAGCCACGGGGAATTGCCATGCCCCGGGCAGTATGACGTCTGGGCGCCCCAAGGTGGTGGAGTGCATGCGCCCATTCATGCAGACGGACGACCATCCGTAGGCGGTTCGGCACCCAGTCCTGCTTGTCGGCAAGCCATTCGATGCCCTTGTCGAAAAGCACGATTCGCCGTTTTTCGGGCTCATAGAGGCCAAGTAGACTTTCGAAGTCCGGCGTCAGGTCCACCCATCGTCCGCCTCGGTGAGCCAGCAGCGGCGGGTCGTCCCGGGATGCCTCCTCCCTCACCGTGTTGTTCGACCCATGAAAGAATATTCGGCTTGCGTGGTCCCAGAGCAGGTACGCTGGATGCACCATGACCTCGGACAGGGCGTCCAGGGTATCCTGCATCTCTTCCGGCGTGTGCACTGCCCCCTACTCCCCGAGTTCGAAGGCTGAGGGTTCCCGCTCGTTCAGGCTTTCCCAAAGCGTCATCAGGCGCTCCCGCTCGGCGAAAGCCCATCGGCGCAATATACGCCAGTGTCGGCGACAGTCTCCTGCGAGGATCTCACCGGTCTCGATGTCGACCGAGACATCGCATCCATCGGGGGCCTTCGCGTGGAAGTGCGGCCGGGTGTGGTTGCGCTCCTTCTGCACGACGATCCGAACCTTGCCGTCCAGCCGCCCGACGAGGAGGTGGATGTATTCGGCGCTATCGCGCGGCGCATCGCCGTATCGCGCGAAGGCTGCCTGCAACTGGGCCACCAGTTCGGCGACGACTTCGTCCTTCACGCCGGTTCTCCGGTCGTCCGACGCCGCCCTCGGACGAAAGACGATCTGCCCGCTTCAGGCGTCACGGGATGAGGAAATCGACTCCCGATCACCCGTCAGAACTCCGGCTTGAGGCCGCCCCGCCCTCTGCGCCCAGGCTTCTTCTTCGCCTGAGCGCCCGCGCTGCTGCCACCCGCCTTCGGGCCTGAGGCTCCGCCGGTGCCCGCCGATGCGCCAGGCCGCTCGCCACCCAGGTTCCGGGCGACACTCTCCGCGTTGGCCTTGCGACGCGCATCCGGCTTCCAGCGCCCTGCCTCGGCGATGAAGTCCTCGTCTCCGATCGCCTCGCTGACGAGATCCTCGTCGAATTTCACCTTCACCAGCAGCGGGAAGCGAACGGCCTGGCCGGACACGATGCCCTGACCGGGACCGAAGGTCTGGAGAATGTTGGCATCCTGCTCCGACAGGTTCTCCATCACGGACCGGACGAACCGCTTGTCGTTGGGGTTCACCAGCCGCAGCACGAGGAAGCTGTTGCACTGGGCCAGGGTGGTCTCGTCCAGCCGGGATGGCCGCTGCGAGATCAGGACCAGCCCCGTGCCGAACTTCCGTCCCTCGGTGATGACCTTCCTGATGGTCGGCAGGGATGGCGTCTCGTCCGTTCCCTCCGACCTGCTCGGAATGAAGTTGTGCGCTTCCTCGATGATGGCCTGGAATGGCGGGATGACCCCCGACAGGGTCGAGCGATGCGCGAACAACGCTTCGAGCACCATGCTCACGATCGCAGACTGGTTCAGGTGGTCGTAGCCCGCCAGGTAGAAGATGGAAACGAGGCCGGGCGCGACCACGTCGTCTGGCGCATCCCACGGATCAGGCATCTCCTTGAAGTCGTAGCCCTTGAACCGCTCCTGACTGCGGAGACGCTCGTTGTTCCCTTTCATCTGCTGAAGGTTCGCCAGGACGAATTCCAGCGACCGCTTCGCCGCCTGGATGGTGGGCAGCCGGATGGAGTCCACCTCCTCATCGACGTGCTCGCCCTTCTTCTTCTTGGCCGAGATGTTCGTCGCGTGGTCGATCATGCGCTGGATGAAGGCGGCGGCCTCTTCGCCGTCCTTCACCGGCGTGTTGCTGAGGAGGTAGAGGAACAGCTGCTGCTGAGCATCCGTCAGCCGCTTGCCCATCTTCTGGATAAGCTCGGTCACGGCGCCGACGTTGCCATCTCGCACACGGAGCATCGGATACCAGGTCCGGATGCGGGACTTGGGGAAGAGCTTCTGCTTCTCCGCCAAGCCCAGGTAGTCGCCGTGGGGGTCGAATATCACCAGCGGGTAGCCGAGCTCGATGAGTTCCCGGATGATGCGACGCGCGGCCACCGTCTTGCCGCCGCCCGTCATCGCCAGGATAGCCAGGTGGCGCGAGACAACCTGCTTGGCTCCCAGCGAGACCTCCACATCGCCACGGGCGATCAGGGTGCCGATATGCAGCTTCGCAGGGGGCGGCTTCTTCGTCTCGTCGTCGCCGGTGAGCAGGCGTCGAACGTCATCGGCGCCGGGATAGAATACCTCCGCTGAGGGCTTCACCGGATACGTCAGGGGGGACAGCTGGGCAGCCCCCGGATCGGCGCCGAAGGTCGTGCCCAGGATCAGAACCTCGGCTTCGAGGTGGTCACGGCTGCCCGATAGGACGGTGTCCAGGAACCGGACGTTCTCATCCGCCAGTTCCTGCGCGGCCTCGGCCGGGAAGAAGGGGTTGGTCCGGGAGATGTCCACAATCCGACCCCAGACCGTGGCTACCCGCTTCGAGCCGTCTGTATCGGCCGGAACCTCGACGCGCGTGGCGACGATATCGCCGAGCTTCCCCTGAAGGCTCCGGAGGATGAACGTGTAGCCCGACGTCGAAGCGTCACCGACCACCGTGCCGATGCGTGTCCAGCTAGCCGGAACGCCGTCTGCTCCTTTCGCCTTTCCCGTCTTCGATGCGGCGCTACCGTCCATCCGTTCCCCCCGTCAGGCCGTCGGACGGAAGAGCCAATCCCGCCCCTTCGCCGCCAGAACCCGCTTGGCGAAGGCGATGGTCGCCGGGTCGCCGCTCTCGAGAGCCTTCTTCAGCAGCACAACCTGGTGCTGCCCCTTGATGCCACGCGACATCCACGCAGGGACCTTCGCGAACTTGTCCACGATGTCGAGACCGACCGGGAAGCCATAGGTCGGCAACAGACGGCTCGTGTGCAGGATCAGATCCAGCACCGCCTCGAAATCCGCGATGTTGTCGAATGCCTCGACCCGGAACGGCGTCACCAGCGCAGATGGCTTCAGATACGTCGTCAGCGCATCAGGATATTCCCTGATCCAGCGCTTCCATTCCTCGGGCCACTTGCTCTCCGGTCCTTGGCGCATGACCGCGATGGGCGTGACGTACTCGCCCTCGGCGAGCACGACGTCGAGGAGCGCCGAGTCGTTCAGGCCGTAGGCGATGACCTCGTCCTCGACCTTCTTCGCCTCGTCTTTCTTCAGCACGCCATCGCGCTGTAGCTTGTCGAGCAGCCTGCGCAGGACCACGGGGTCCCGGCCGACCGACCGTTCGACTGCCCCGACGACGGGCGTGCCGGTCTCACGCAGCGCCTTGAGCTGGTCGAGGTAGACCGACACGAAGTTCCTGGCCGTGTCGTCGCCTTCCCAGGCATCGTTCGCCAGGAACTTCCGGCATGCCACCAGGCCGAAGGGCGGGAACCCCTCAAGGCCGTAGGGCGCCACCGGATTGATCAGGGGGCCGTGCAAGATGACGGCATTCAGTCGGTCAGGCGGGCCTGCTTGTGCCAGCTTCAGGGCCGCCGCGATCTCGCTCGACATGCGGGCGGCATCCCGGAGCTTGGCGATGTCCTGGAAATCGTCGTCGAATAGGATCCCATCGTCGCTGAAGAGATCATCCACCAGCGAAAGCTCGATGGCGAACTTCTCCCGGGCATCCGTCTCGTCGCCCGGCCTCACCACATAGGAGCCGACCCGAATGCCGATCGGCGCCGCGGAAGGCAGTTCGATGTTCGCGACGCCCCCGTCGATGAAGGCGTAGGAGTTCCCCTTCAGGCTCGGCCAGTAGGCATTGGGGCGGTAGGTCAGCGAACGAACCAGCCCATTGTTCGCGAGAAGGTCTCGGACCGTGGCGGCAATCCTGGCCAGGCGGTCAACGAACTGCGCCTGGACCTGTTCGGACTCGCGTCTGGCGACGTAAAGCATGTTGGCCAGGAACTCTCCCTGGCCAATCCGAGCCTCAATCCGCCTGCGTATGTCCTCCTGGCTCGACAGCGTGGTCCCCCCGGCTTCGCTGTCGGCCAGGATAAATCCTTGGAGATTCAGTGCAAGAAAAGAACGGAGATTCGGCACTCGAGACGGGCCAGAAGACCCCCGCGATTCCCGGCAAACGTCGGCACCGGGGAGACTTCATGTCCCCCGAGACCCGGAGTGCGGTCATGTCGCGGATCCGAGGCAAGGATACCGGTCCGGAGCGCGCGGTTGCCGACGCATTGCGCGCCCGCGGCTGGGAGTTCGAAACCCATGCCCGTGACCTGCCTGGTCGCCCGGACATCCTCTTCCGGCAAGCTATGGTGGCCGTCTTCATCGACGGGGATTTCTGGCACGGATGGCGGTTTCCGCTCTGGAAGGACAAGCTGTCCGAGAAATGGGAGGCCAAGATCGAGGCCACCCGACGGCGCGATGCCAGGAACTTCCGCAAGCTGCGGCGCGACGGCTGGAAGGTCATCCGCATCTGGGAACACCAGGTGAACGGTGACCTCGTCCGCTGCGTTCAGCGGGTTGAGCAAGCCCTTCCGAAGCGGCGGCGCGAGTCCCTGACGCGATCCAGAAAATCTTCGCGTCGTCAAGGATAGTGGGTGTTCATCCGATCCCGAATCGGTAGTCTGTCAACCTGTGCGAATCCGAGTCCTAGACCTTTTTTGTGGCGGTGGCGGTAGCAGCTGGGGTGCCCAGGCTGCAGGGGCCGAGATCGTGTGCGGCGTGGATGCCTGGGACACGGCAGTGACCGCCTACACGAAGAACTTCCCGAAGGCGAAGGCCGTCAATCTGACGATGACCCCCGACACGGGTCCGGCAGACCTGGGAGACATCGGCGAGATCGATCTGCTCCTCGGGTCGCCGGAATGTACCCACCACACCTGCGCGCGGGGCGCCCGGCCCAGGGACGAGGGAAGCAAGCGGACGGCGTTCTACGTCACGAACTTTGCCCGGGACCTGGACCCGAAGCCACGGTGGGTCGTCCTCGAGAACGTCGTCCACATGCGCGGCTGGGATGGCTACGACCCGCTGCTGAACGAGCTGAAGGACCTCGGCTACAAGACGCAGATTTATGTGCTGGATTCCTCGAAGTTCGGGGTAGCCCAGACCCGCCGCAGGGTATTCATCGTGGGCGACCTGAAAGCCGAGCCGCCGGAGCGGATCTCGCCCAGAAGCGGACGTTCCCCGACGGTGAAGAGCATCCTGGCGAAAGAGGGGACGCATCGGTCGCGGCCACTGCGCCGTGAAGGCCGTGCGCCTGCGACCCTTCAGCGCGCAGAGCGCGCCATCAAGGAACTCGGCAAGGGGGTGCCGTTTCTCATCGTCTACTACGGCAGCGACGGCGCCGGAGGCTGGCAGCCGTTGGACCGCCCGCTGCGCACCATCACGACGATCGATAGATTCGGCCTGGTGACCTGGGACGGCAACACCCCGATGCTTCGCATGCTCCAGGTCGAGGAACTCATGGCCGCCATGGGCTTCGTCGGGGAGTACTCGCTGGACGGGATCGGCCAGCGTCGGGACCGCATTAGGCTGCTTGGAAACGGCGTCGCCCCACCCGTCATGTCTGCAATCGTGTCGGCAATCACCGCCGTTCCGGCGAGCGTCATCACGGCTCCCGCGGCTCAAGGTCCAGCCGCAGCAGAGGGTCACGCGGAACCAATTCTGCTGCCGCTCGCAGCCGAATAGGGCCGCGACGGATGGCTGCGGCGACGCCCAAGCGCACCCTACAGCCTTTCCGGCCCAGGGCGCGCGTTCTCCAGTTGCTGGGTGACGAGCTAATCGGCAGCCCGAGGCTGGCTGTCTTCGAGCTGGTGAAGAATGCCTACGATGCGGATGCCAGCACGGTGGTCGTTCGCCTCGATTTTCGTGCCGGTCGCCCAGCCACCATTCAGGTGTCGGACGATGGCTGTGGAATGTCCGCCGAGGTGATCACCAAGATCTGGCTCGTGCCGGGCAATGACCATCGCCAGCGCCAGCGCGCCGAACTGAAGCGAACTCCCATCTACGGCAGGCTCCCACTTGGCGAGAAAGGTCTTGGCCGCTTCGCGGTCCACAAGCTCGGTGAGCGGATTACGATGGTGACGCGGGCCGCAGGTGAGCGGGAATGCGTGGTGGAGATCGATTGGCGTGAACTGATTTCGAAGCCTTACCTCGATGAAGCCAAGGTCGCGATCGTCGAGCGAGACCCCGAGGTCTTCAAGGGAAAGCGGACTGGCACCAGGATCACCATCGAGGAGCTACGCCAGCCGAATTGGAGCCGCGGCGATGTGCGCAGGCTCCAGCGGCAGGTGACTTCAATCTGCTCCCCGTTCGAGGAGCCCAGTGGCTTCAGTGCGTCGCTGGAACTGCCCGGTCATGAAGACTGGGTTTCTGATCTCCCGGACGTGCCGACCATCCTCGGACGCGCGTTCTGGAAGTACACATTCAGATTGGAGGATGGCCGCTTCGATTGGTCCTACGACTTTCGTCGGGTTCCGGGCCTCCGTCTGAACCCCCGTTCGGTCTCAAAGCAGGCCGACGCGCTTCGCCTCTTGCCGCTCGAAGGTGAATCCGCGCGGAAGAGAGTGACGGCTGATGTGGACGACACCACCGGTCTCGGGCCGGTGAGTGGAGAATTCTACGTCTACGACCGTGACCGCGACGTGATGCGCCATCTTGCGGACGTCAAGTTGCTCACCGAGTACCTCGACGAGAATGGTGGCGTTCGTGTCTACCGTGACGGGATCCGGGTCTACAACTACGGTGAACCAGGTGACGATTGGCTTGGCCTGGACCTGCGCAGGGTCAACAAGCCTACTCAAAGCATCAGCCGAAACATCATCATCGGCGCCGTCCATCTCTCGCTGAAAGATTCCCCCGGGCTGATCGAGAAGACGAACCGTGAAGGGTTTGTTGACAACGCCGCGTCGCAGCAGCTTCGACGTGTCGTTCTAAGCGCGCTGGGCACGCTTGAAACCGAAAGGGGCATCGACAAGGACCGCATTCGGAAGCTGACTGCGAAGGCCAAGAACCCTGAGGTGGCTCGGATAGAGAAGCCGATCGAGGAACTCAGGAGCGCCCTTCGGCGGCAGGGCATCCAGGCCCAGTTCGAACCCTATGTGCAGCGCATCGAGCGCGACTATCGCGAGATGCAGGAAACACTTCTGTCGGCTGGCATGTCCGGTCTCAACCTAGCTCTCGTGTTCCACGAGGTCGAGCGCGGTGTTCGTATGTTGCACTCCGCCATCCAAAGCGGGCGCGATCCCAAGGAGACGGCGCGTCAAGCGAACGACCTCACAAAGCTCCTGGACGGCTTCGCGGTTCTTCTGCGAAAGGATAGCAAGCGCGATCACACGGCCCGCCAACTCATCGAACAGGTACGCGACCTCGTCTTCACGCGCCTGCAGTTTCACGAGGTGGCGCTGCACTGCCCGATCCTGGAAGGGAAGGATCCCGGCTTCGAGGCCAGGTTCAACCTTCATTTGATCCTCGCAGCGCTGAGCAACCTAGTGGACAACGCGATTTACTGGCTCAAGGTCCGGTGGCCCGAGACCAGAGATGGCAAGCGCAAGGCTCTCAGGCGTCTCCATATCGGCGTCTCGAACGACCTCGGCGAAGGCCCGGCGATCGTGGTCGCCGATAACGGCCCGGGCTTTCAGGGGGATCCTCCTGAACAACTGGTTCGGCCCTTCTTCACTCGTCGGCCCGAAGGCATGGGCTTGGGGCTGTATTTCGCGAACCTCGCCATGGAATTGAACGGCGGCCAACTCGTCTTTCCTGACCCAGGAGACGTGGACCTTCCAAAGGGGATGGATGGCGCGGTGGTCGCCATGGTGTTTGGAAAGCCAGCCTGATGCTGCTGCCGCCTCGCATCATCGCCGTCGATGACGAACTGCCACATCTCCAGGGCATCGTGACTGGTCTGAACAGGTCAGGATGGGCATGCCTCCAGATCCACTTTCCGCATGACATGCCAAGCGTTCAACCGTGTTCCCATGTGCGGCTGGTGTTCACGGACCTCCATCTCGTCGCGGGAGCGGCACCAGGGGAGAAGACCAAAAACTATAGCGCAGTGCAGTCTCTCCTCGAGACGAAGGTCATCCCGACCGGGCCTTACCTTCTCGTCGTCTGGACGCGTTATCCTGAGGATGCACAAGCCCTCGAAGGCTACCTTCGCGATCGGATGGTCAAAAAGGTGCCCGCTCCGCTCTCGGTCCTCTCGTTGGCCAAGGAGAGCCATCTCGACGCTGATGGAAACGTCACCGACCCGGACAGACTCGTTGCGGCACTCCGCGACCTCGTGAACACGAACCCGCAGTTCTCCGCGCTGCTGAACTGGGAGCAGCGGGTGTTGGGTGCTGCCGCCGCTGCCGTCTCTGAGATGCAATCCCTGACGAAGGGCACTCCTCCGACGCCAACTTTGGCGCAGGTCATCGCACAACTGGCGAGCGCAGCGGTAGGGAAACAGAATGTGGGTAGCGCCCGCTTTCAGGCGGTGAATGAGGCGCTCCTGCCGATCCTGGCGGACCTCGTGGGAGCGCTGCGCCGGAACGAGGCTGACGATGCGATCTGGGCTGGCGCATTCGCTCCGGCTGACCTTGACGTCACCCTGACAGATCCCGTCGCGGCTCGTCTGAACAGGTTCGTCCACGTGGAGCAACCCTTCGCCGCTGGCGGCTGCTATCGGGGGGCAGTGGTCAAGTTGCCAGGCTCCATGAGTGGCAAGAACTTCATCAGACGGTTCACCATTGAGCCTCAGGGCGACGTCGCAAAGAAGCAGTTCGGCATCAAGCCCGGCAGCGGCCCGGACGCATGGGAGTGGAGGCTTGTGCAGGTGCAGGCCGCTTGCGACGTAGCTCAGAAGAACCCAGGTCCACTGCCCTTCGTTCTCGCGGCCGAGGTGAAGCGCAGCGGCGCCGACAAGAACCCGCTCAAGGCCGCTTGGAAAAGCCCGTGGTTCACCACCCCGAGTGGCGATTCGCGGCTGATGATAAATCCGCGATTCCTTATCGATGTCCCGGCAAGCACAGCAGCGAAGTTCAAGTCGGTCTATCGCCTTCGCGAGCAGATCATGGTCGAGGTCTCGCACCACATCCAGGCCCAGGGTGCTCGTCCCGGCATCATCAGCTTTGGAAAATGATGAGCAGCAGTCGGAGATGTTGTCCTTGAGGTCGAAGGAGCGCCGTTGGCTCGTCCTCGGCGAGGATGGCCGACACGTCTGGCTCGGCCGTCACTCAGACCCCAGTGACGCAGAGATCCGAGCAGCTGAAGAGGGACTTGCAGCGCAATCGCTGGCCGGATGGCTCGCTGTATCCGAAGGTGACTTCTGGGATATCGCCAGTGACTTCGTCCTGCTGCAGGTGAAGCCCCTGGCCAATCCTGCTGACGCCTTCGAGGTGGCCACAGCAAGATTCCTGGAGCGTCGGAAGAGCCGCTTGGCCGAGTTAAGCTGAACCCGTTCCGGCATGCCAAAGACGCATCAGAATCCTTTCCATTCGGAATCGTCGGTGCGCCAGATTCCTTTCCATTCCCATCTCGGTCGGCGGCTTCGCCAAGCGCGTCAGTTTGCCCGGATCAGCCAGTCCGAACTGGCATCTCGCGTCGGGGTCTCCCTGCCGACGGTGCGCCAAGCGGAGCGAGGCCAGGGCGGCGCCCAGGTCTTCCTGACCCTGGTGCACGCCCTGGACATGGAACTGTCGGGCGGGTCTCTGCCCCCAGGCGAGAGCCTTGGGCAGCGCCTGAAGGCCCTGCGTCAGCGTCAGGGGCTTTCCCAGCGCGACGTGGCGGCCAAGGCCGGGTGCAGTCCGACAACCGTGGCAGGGATCGAGCGCGATGCGCTCGGGCATCTCTCGGTTCTCGAAGCATTCGGTGACGCCGTCGGTGCCAGGCTCACCCTGGTCGGCATGGGGCGTGCTGCATCCTTCGTGGGAGGGGCCGCCACGTCGTCGTCCTGGATGGACTGGGCGACGCCGCCGGAGCTGCTGGAGCGCCTGTACGGCCTCGTGGGTGGCCGCTTCGACCTGGACCCCTGTTCGCCCGGCAAGGCGCGCAGCCGCGTCAAGGCACGGACGCACTACACCGAGCTGGACGACGGGCTGTTGCTGCCGTGGGCGGGCAACGTGTTCATGAACCCGCCGTATGGGCGAGCGCTTTCCCGCTGGACGCACAAGGCTCGCATCGAGGTGGATGTCGAGAATGCCAGGATGGTTGTGGGCCTGATCCCGGCAAGAACGGACACCCGCTGGTGGCACAGCGACGTCGCTGGCGTCGCCAATGTCTGGTTGCTGCGAGGGCGGCTGGCTTTCGGTGACGGGGTGCAGAGCGCCCCGTTTCCCAGCGCGCTGATCTTGTGGGGCGGCGACGAAGAACTCGCCATCAGGATTTCGACCGCATTCCCTGACGCGCAACACGTGCCGCGTAGCGCGCCACCTGCCCTGGATGTCGCGGCGGAGTAGCGCCGACATGCTGGCACCCGTCTAGTTGCCCGCCATGGAATCCCCAACAAGACGAGCATGACCAAGGATTTCACCCGACAGGAACTCTACGATCTTGTCTGGTCGCGGCCGATCTCCCGGCTGGCGCCGGACCTCGGCGTATCGGGTGTCGCCATCGCGAAGGCATGCGACCGCGCACACGTCCCGGTTCCCCCACGCGGATGGTGGGCACGCCAGGCGCACGGAAAAGCGGGCATGCGGGTCACGCTGCCGAAGCGGCCGCCCGGCCTCGATGACCGCATTCGGATCGGCGGTGGTCCCTACTGGCGATACTACATGCCACAGCCCACCGAGGAGGAACTGCTCGGCCCAATTCCGCCGGAACCCGTGTTCGAGGATTCCATCGGCGAAGTTCGGCGGTCGGTCGAGGAAAACATCCGCAAGATCAGGGTGCCGCATGTGCTGGAGCACCCGCATCCCGCGGTCGCGCGGGTCCTGAAATACGACGCAGACCGGGCCGAGAAGCAGCGGCAATCCAGCTACGTCTCGTCGTGGTATGCGCTCCGCTACGACACGCCGATCCAGCGGCGGCGGCTCAGGATTGCGTCCGCCCTGTTCCTGGGCCTCGCTTCCTGTGGCTGCAGGACCGACCTCAGCGGCGGCGAGCCGTTCAACGGCGAGGCCAACGGCTTCACGGTCCGCGTAGGCGACCAGCAGATCAGCATCCAGGTCGCTGTGGTCGAATCGAAGCGGCGCACCGGCAAGGGCGCGGACGCGAAGACCGTGACGGAGCAGCGCATCCGGATCGTGCTGGATCCCGGTGAAGGTCGCAGGCCGGACGGCCGCGTCTGGGAGGACGGGGAGGAGCGCCTTGAAAGCCAACTGCGCGAGATCGCGGTCGCCGTCGTCGTGAAAGGTGAGGAGCAGCACCGCGATGGCGTGCTGCGCGCGCACCGCTGGCGCATCGAGCGCCGCACAGACCTGATCGAGAAGCGACGCAAGGCGAAGGAGGAAGCCGAACGCCTGGAGCGGGAACGCCTCGCGGAGTTGGAGCGCCGCCGCGTCGAGCGTCTGCTCAGCGAGGCGGATGCTCTTCGCAAGGCCGAGGAGATCCGGCGCTATGTCGCCCGCGCCCGCGAGGCGAACGCCGCGCTGGCGGATCCGATGTCACCCGATGAGCTGGAGACGTGGTCCGCTTGGGCGCTGGCTCAGGCCGACCGGATTGACCCGGTTCGCAGCGGTGCCTTCAGGCGGCCACTCGACGAAGAAGATGCGGTCTCCAAGTAGCGCCATGACGCTACTCGACCGATTCGAATTTCGTTGACGGTCACGCGTCGTTCCGCGTATCTCGCGGCCCCGATGCAGACCGATGTCGACAACCTGTGCTTGTCGCGCCCGCCGATGACCGGCGGGAGGTCCGTCCTGCGCGCGCGCATAGCGTCCGCGGCGCAGGCGTAGCGAAAGCCCTTCCGGCCCAAGCATCCCACCTGCGCCGCAGTCGTCCCGACGGCATCCGCCGTCGGGGACTCCGAACAATGCGCAGGAGCCAAACATGGCAAACTCGAAGGTCCGGCCGAAGCGTCGGGTGGGCAGCCGCGTGCTGCCCGGTCTCACTGATTCAACGCAACGGCTTGCCAAGGTGCTCGACAGCATCGCTGGCGACCCCTCGACCGTTGACGAGTTGGAACAGGCGCCGATGGACGGCGACCTGCTGGTCGGATGCGCGCTGGTGCGGCGCCTGCTTGCCGAGCAGCCGGGCCTGGAAGCGGCGCTCAGGGAAGGTGCGGTCTCGGTCGTCATCGAGTTGCCGTCGGCAGCGCACGTGCAACTCGTCGCCGACGGCCTTCAGCAGGTCATCCAAGGCGACCGGCTCGAACAGTCGGGATGGCCCGATGACAACGGGTGGCTGCTGTTCGCACGCGACGGCTCCCAGCGCACCCATCGCCCCGAGGAGGGCAATCTGACCGTCCGTCAGTCCCTGAGCCGCGGTCGCACCATCATCGGCGTGAGCCAGGCCCCCGACCGCTATCTGCCGTCCGACCTGATGAGGATCGCCGATCGTCGGCTCGTCGTCGGGGAGCCGAGCTCCGATCTGGTCCGCGACATCGCCATGGCGGTGACCGGCAACTCGCCGAAGACGACGGTCGACGCCGAGGTGGCACGCGCCATCACCGTCACGGATCTGGTTCTGGCGATCAGGCCGGGCACCGATGCCGATGCCTACGTGGAGCGACTGCTCGGACTGGTCGGCGCCAGGAGGTCGAGCGCCCCGGGCATCACGCTTCAGGACCTGCACGGGATGGACGAGGTGGTGGAGTGGGGTACCGCCCTGGCGCGGGATCTCGCGGACTATCGCGCGGGTCGCCTGCCCTGGGCTGACGTGGATCGCGGCGTCCTCCTGGTCGGGCCGCCCGGGACCGGGAAGACCACGGCGGCCCGCGCGCTCGCCGCGACGTGCGGCGTTCCGCTGATCACCGGGAGCCTCGCCCAATGGCAAGCCAAGGGGCACCTTGGGGATCTGCTGAAGGCAATGCAGGCCACGTTCGAGGAGGCCCGTGCGAAGGCGCCGAGCGTGCTGTTCATCGACGAGATCGAGGCGGTCGGGGACAGGGCACGGTTCAGCGGCCACAACGCGGGCTACGAGATCCAGGTCGCGAACGGCTTCCTGGAGCAGCTCGATGGCATCGGAGGTCGGGAGGGTGTGGTGGTCGTCGGCGCCACGAACTTCCCCGAGCGCCTTGACCCTGCCATCCGGCGTCCTGGTCGCCTCGACCGTATGGTCGAGATCGACCTCCCAGACGAGAAGGCGATCGTCGGCATCCTCCGACACCACCTGCGGGACGACCTGAAGCAAGCCGATCTGGGTGCTGTTGCCACCAGGCTGTTCGGCTCGACCGGAGCCGAGGTTGAGCAGCACGTGCGCGATGCCCGGCGCCGTGCGCGGCATGCCCGGCGTGCCATGGCGGTCGGGGATCTTCTGGTCGCCATCCAGAGCGGGCGGCCGATGCTCACGCCCGACGAGAGGCGCCGTGGAGCCTACCACGAGGCCGGGCACGCCCTGATCGTCACGCTGGAATGCCCTGGCTCGGTTCAGCGCATCTCGCTCCTCGCCACGGCAGGGTCGGGCGGGCACGTCAGCGCTTCTTGGGGAGACGTGATGCTCACCCCCTCCGGCATCTTCTCGCGGCTGCGCTTCATCCTTGGAGGTCGCGCTGCCGAGGAGGTCGCCCTGGGCGTCGCGTCCACGGGTGCCGGTGGCAGCGCGGAGAGCGATCTGGCCAAGGCCACGAGCCTCGCGGTCTCGGCGCTTTCGGCGCTCGGGATGCGCGAGGGCGACCAGCGTCTGGTCTGGACCGGAATGCATCCGCCGGAACGCATCCCGGCGCTTCTGGCCGCGAACCCGGCACTGGCGAAGGAGGTCTCGGTGATGCTGGAAACCGCCTACGCCCAGTCGGTGGAGATCCTGCGTCGGCACCGGTCGGCCTTGGACGACCTTGCCCACGCGATCCTGACGCGGGAAGTCCTCGACGGCAGCGCCATCGACGAGATCGTGCAGGGAGCGCGGGCGACGAGCCTCGACGCACTGCCGGTGACCCGACAACTCGTCCGTCATTGAAATGAGCTTCACCCGGGACGGAATTCCTGGTATGCTACGCACCATGTCGAGGCACGTTCGCATTGCGAGCTTGATGATGGTGACCGCCGCTGCGGTCGCCCGGCCTCGTGCGTCCTCCGCGCGCATATAGCGGACCCCGCTAGCCAGATTCTGTAGACGCCCTGCTCCGTGGTGGAGCGGGGTGGCCGACACGTATTCATCGTGGAGAACGCGCATGCCCTGCATGCTCGGAGCCGCGCGCCTGTTCGCGCCCGCGGTCGTCCTTTTTCCCGGCCACATAGCCCGGCCATCGCCGGACTGAGCCCGTGCCCATGCGGCACGGCGTTCCTCTCGAACGATGGACCGTGCCATGCGTGCCCACTTTCTCGGACGACCCGATCTCGCTGCGGCGAGCCGTCATCCCTTCCCGATCCTGAAGCCCGGCCCCGACGGGCAGCCGCGCCGCAAGCGCGCTGCGCGCGAGGGTGCCAAGACCATGGTCATGAGCTGGTTCCCCTCGTGGAAGGGCGAGCCGCGCATGATGCCGCTGCGTCACTACCACCACGTAGACATGGCCACCCTGCTGGAGGCCGATGCGTCCGTGTTGCGGTGGACGTCGCGGCTCGAGGACCTGCCTGAGCGCCAGGTCGTCGGCATCGAGCTTCCCCATGTCCACTTCGTCGCTCACAGCCATCGCCACCCCCGTGCGATCCGCGTTCTGCGTCCCCGCACCAGCCGCGCGAGCTTCGATGAAGTCCAGGCGGCCGAAGGGTATGCCGCCCTGGGCTATCGCTTCGAAGTTCACGCCGCCGACGACCTGAAGGAGGACTCCAAGGTCCGCACGGCACGTGCTCTGCTTTACGAGCGCGTTCTCGATGTGCCGCTCAGCGTCATCCACGAGGCGGTCGAGCGGTGCATGACAAGCGAGGGTGTTCTCACGCTGGGCGCGATCCACGACGCGCTGGGTGCCGACCGCGTATCGTGGCCGCAGGTTCTGGCCATGGCCGCCTGCGGCCATCTCGTGATCGAACTCGGCGCGACCCTGGACCGTGACACTCCCGTCCTGCGCGGCGAACCCGAACCTCTGGCGATCCGGCCGGAGGTCCTGACCTGATGGCCCGCAACGACGCGCTTCGCCGGGGCGCTGCCTATCGGCGCGATGGTCATGTGTGGGTGGTCCGCTACCTCCGCGACGGCATCATCCACATGCAGCATGGGACGACGGGCGCCAGGCGGAAGCTGACGCTCGATCAGTGGCAGCACGAGTGCGCTGAAGGGACTCTCGTGCCCGTCGATGAGGCCGAGGCAGAAGCTGCCTCCTCCCAGAAGGACGGGCTGCGTTACGGGGCGTACCTGCGTCGCTTCGGCTTCACCTGGCGCATTCTGCTCCTGAAGGATGGCGTGATCCATCTGGAGAACGTCGACACTCCCGGCGAAACAGACAAGCTGACCGTCGACGAGTGGATGCGGGGCTGCCTGGAAGGCTCGATCCATCCCGCGGCCGAGCCCGGCAAAGAGCTGAACCCGAAGACCGCAGAACTGCTCAAGGTTGCCTTCGGCGACATGCCGGAAAGCATGAAGGCGTCGGGCATCCTGAAGAAGCAGTACATCAACGCATTCCGTGACCCGGCTGCCTTCTACGAGCGGGAGCGACCAGACGTTCCCGCCGAGAAGCGCGTCCTGACGCGCTCCCTCTCCGCCCCGAAACTCAGGCCGTTCCTGGCGCACGTGGCCAAGGCGATTGGCGCGGCGAAGCCTCCCGGGGCCAGTACGTTCGCCAGGTGGTACGGCGAGTGGAGCCGTGCCCGCGCTGCTGGGCACGACGACGTCCGCGTGCTGGTCAACAAGTATCACCTTCGCGGCCCGCAGGAGCGCTTCATGGGCCCCCGCATGGAGCAGTGGCTCAACGACGCGATCGATGAGGTCTGGCTCCAGGGAAACAAGCCGAAGAAGAAGAAAGTTTGGGAAGCTCTTGAAAGGCGAGTGAACGAGTGGAACCGGAATAACCCCCGGCGTCCCTTCGCAATGCTCAGCGAGCGTCAGGTGAATCGCTTCATCGACGAGGAGGTCGACGAGTACGTCGAGACCGCCCGCCGCGATGGACGCAGGAAAGCCGACGAGAAGTTCGGGATGGTCGGGCTCGCGCCAGAGGCTGAGAACATCCTCGACGTCGTCGAGGTCGACCATACGCGAGCGAATGTCGAAGTGCTGGACGATGCCAGTGGCGTCCGCCTCGGTCGCCCGTGGGTCACCGTGGCTCTGGACCGTTACAGCCGCATGGTCCTGGCGTGCCACATCCACTTCGACGGACCTTGCCTGTCCGCGGTGATGCAGGCCCTGCGGCAGACGATGCTGCCGAAGGACTTCGTTAAGGAGATGTTCCCGGACCTCCAGCTCGACTACGGCTGCTCTGGCGTTCCGGTCTGCTTCTTCTTCGACCGCGGCACGGATTTCGACAACGAGGACATCCGCGACATCGGACTCCAGCTCAGCGTCCGAATGGATTTGGAACCTGTCGGTTGCCCCGAGACGAAGGGAAAGATCGAGCGATTCATTGGGATCATGCAGGACGAGGTGGATCACCCGCTGCCGGGTTCCTGTCCCTCGCTGCTGGCGGAAGGCGAGCGTAACGAGCTGAGGGGGGAAGCCACCATCCGCTTCAGCGACTTCGTGCGGCGGACCTGGCTGTGGCTCTACGGCGTCTACGCGAGGTCCTGGCACCGCGGCATCAAGGACGTGCCCATGAAGAAGTGGCAGGAGGGCGCGGCGCGCCGACTGCCCCGTCCGCCGCGGTCGCTCAAGGAGCTGGATATTCTCCTGACGCGCGTTGAGCGGTGCACCATCACGAAGATGGGCGTGAGGTGGAATCACCTTCGCTGGTCTGGGGACATCCTGAAGACGATTTGGACGCGCCCGGGATTCGAAGGCAAGGTGAAGGTCCGCATCGACGAGAAGGACGTCAGCAGGGCGTGGGTCATCGACCCTGCGACCCGCATGCCCGTCGCGCTCGACCCGATGATTCCTGACTACATGCCAGGACTCTCTCTTTTCCAGCATCGCCTCGTTCTCTGCGCCGCTGACGAACAGTTCGAGGGTGCGCGCGACGACGAGACGCTGAAAACGGCGAAGAAGATGCTCGATGACCAGGTCAGGGCATTGTTTCACCCCGAGGCGCCGGACGCTGGGAAGGCACTCGGCGCGGTGGCTCGCTACGACGGGGTCGGTGCCCTCGCACTCGGTACGGCGCAGCCCGAGCCGACGCTCGTTCCCGAAGGACCCGAAGTACCCGTGCCGCCTGCGGCGGCTGGTCCGGTGCCCGCGGCGGATGGCGGGATCGCCCCTGCGCGGAACTGGAACACCAAGCGGATCAGGAAGGAGTGACCACAGTGAGCAACGACATCGACGAGGCCCGGCTCGACGCGCTAATCGCCGGAGTGGGCGCGATCCGGGAACACTACATCGAGCACGACGAGGTCCTGTACGTGAAGCGGGAACTCAGGACCCTGCTGAAACGGGATAACAGGGCCAGTGAGGGATTCTGCATGCCTCTGATTGGGGAGGCGGGTAGCGGGAAGACAAAGCTCATCGATGACTTCGCCGAGGAGCATCCGCGCCGCAAGCATGCCCTGGTCAACGACCGAGGGGAGAAGGCCGACCATGCTCCGGTCGTGGTGGTGTCCGTGCCGGATGCAGGCAAAAAGGCATTGACGGAGCGCCTTTACAAGGCTGCGTCGGGCGTCACCATGATCGAGGCCCGGACCCGCTTTGACCTGCTTGAGCAGGCGGTGCGTATCCTCGAAGAGATGCAGACAAAGCTCATCATCTTCGAGGAGACCCATCAGTCCTTCGGGAAGACCGGCGAGCACGTCGAAGCAGTGGCCACGTTCTTCAAGGATCTACTCAACCGCGGCAGATTCTCCATCGTCCTCGCGGGCACCTCCGTCGTCATGCGCGTGTTCACCGCGAGCAAGGAACTAAACAGACGGAAGCCCGACGTCCTGCGACTGAACCCGTTCCCCTGGAACGACCCCAGGAAAGACGAACGCCCAGCCTTCATGGACATCCTTGATGGGTTTGATCGTGAGCTGGCCGCAGTCCTTGGTACCACGTCAGGTTTGTCCGAGCCTGGTATGGCACTCCGTCTGCACGTCGCCACTGGAGGGCTGATCGGGTTGCTTGCCATCCTGCTCGAAAGAGCAGGCACCTTCGCCGCTCGCGACCTGGTTGGCGGTGGTGAGCCGCGTATCGGTATGCATCATCTTGCGCGTGCCTTCAGCGGACTCGATGCCGATGGCAGACCGAACCCGTTCAAGGGGGCGGTAGACCGCGGCTTTCCAAACCTGTTGCCCAACGCAGCTGCGGCACAGGCAGCTGCACCGGTTGCTGCGGTGAGGCCAGTCGGCCGGAGGCGGCGGGCAAATCCTGATGCGAACTTCCGCCCCTGATGCGGAGGCGCTGCCGCTCTCGCTCGTTCCTCAGGAAGGCGAGAGCCTGCCGGGCTTCCTGGTGCGTCTAGCAGGACGTAACCATGTCCACGGAATCACCGGGCTTGCGAGGCTCGCCGGGCTGAGGCACCCCGGCAGCGCCCTGGACGCTGCCGACCTCTCGTCCCTGGCACGCCTTGCTGGGTGCGAACATCGCGTTTTGGCAGGGATGACTTATGCCCCTGTCGCCCGCCCGGCGCACCACAGATTCCTCAGGGGCCAGGTCCACCGTGAGCAGATCGACTTGCGTCGTCGTCGAGCTTGTCTGGCGTGCCTGCGTGAGGCCGAACACCACAGGGCAGTCTGGGACCTAACGCTCGCTGGCTGCTGTCCGGTCCATGGCCTGCTACTCGTGTCGGCTTGCGGTCGCTGCGGCACACCACTTCGCTGGAACACGGCGAGTCTGAAGTGGTGTGACCGCTGTGGCGCCGATCTCTTACCTGGGCCGGAGACGCCATGCCCCGACGGCGAGGCTTCGGCGACGTTGGACTTCCAGGCACTGGCGAGCGGCACTTCCGTTTCATGGCTTCCGGCATCGCTGCACCACGCCGAGTGGAGCGACCTGATGCGGCTGATCATGGTCCTGGGCATACTGACCAGCGCTTGGGAAGGGCAGCGGCGGCCCGAGAGCGTTGCCGAGGCGGGTCCTGCGGCAGCCGCCAGGATCGTTGCAGGCGGGGTGGCTACCCTGCGCGGGTGGCCGACCACCCTCGAGGAGATCCTACGAAGTGCTGCGCGGGACTCCGATACTCGCCGTGGACGCTTCGGTGCCCGCCGTGCCTTGGGAGACATCTATGACCTGCTCGCCGCGCTTCCGGGCGGCGCGATCAGGGAGGCGGCCGCCGAGGTGGCGCGAGGAGTGCTGGCGTCGGACCCGGTAGCGGCATCCCGTCTGCGGAAGTCGCGCCTTCTTGGGCTGGTGTCGGCGGATGGCGCGCCGCTTTGCTTGAAGGATGCCGCGCGGGAGCTCGGCACGACAGGCCAGCGCATCAAGCGGCTCGCTAGCGCCGGAGCGCTTGCTGTCTCGGGCGTCGAGGGACGCGGCCTTCCGGCGGCAGTCGATACGTCCGCTGTGCAGTCTCTCGCCGTCAAGCGGCACAGGCTTGTCAACATGAGGCAGGCGGCGGCGCTGCTGGGCGTTTCCCGTGACCGGGTGCGGCGACTGGTCGAGAATGGTCTGCTGTCACCTGTGCATCGGGCGACTGAGGACAGGCTCGGTTCCTGGGCGTTTGATGTGCGCGACCTTGTCGACTTGCTCCGGCGGCTTGAGGGGACATCGGCGTCCCGGGATGCCGGGACGACCGTCGCATTCGAGGCAGCCGTAGAAGCAGCAAGGCGGCGCGGTATCGGCCTGCCGGACTTCCTCCGCCTGACGCTGGAGGGTGACCTTCGGCCGACAGGCATCGACGCGAGCCAGGTCGGCCTGAAGAGGCTTCGGTACTCAGCGTCGGCTGTGCGTGCGCTGTGTCGCACCCGGGAGGCGGCCGGGTCCGTCCTGACATTGCAGGCCGCCGCCGAGTTGCTGGATCTCAAGTGGGAGCAGGTGCGCCATCTGGTTCGACGCGGACTCCTGGATGGGAAGGAAACTGGCATCCCGGTGGCAGCCGTCCATGCCTTCGGCAAGGAGTTCGTCGCCGCCTCGGAACTGGCCAGGGAAAGACGCACCAGCCCTCGTGCGCTGATCGAGGGTCTGCGCGCGAAGGGCATCCGGCCTGCGAGCGGGCCGGAGGCGGATGGTGGCCGAAAGGCGTTCTATCGCCGTGCTGATCTGCCGACCGGGCGTGGGGGCTAGGACAGGCACTTTCAGCGGGCCGCCTTCGCAAGGATTGCGTGATGTCGCTATCCTGGCCGCGTGGCTTCGAGACCGACCGCGGACAGATACTTCGAGGAGGGCTTCGCGCTCGGCGCCGACCCATTCCCCGACGAAACGCAGGCGGGGTTCGTCGCCAGACTTGCTAAGCGCCAGGGGCACTACAGCACCCGCTCGCTGTTCGCCAAGCTGGGGCTCGGCCCACCGACTAATCGCTTCTACGAGGAGGCCGCCCGCAGCCTCGCCAGGCTCGCCGGTACATCGGTGGAGCGAATACGGGCAACCACGCTCGGGCCACCTGGTGCCGATGCGGCCGACTTCAGGGGACGTCGGTTGCCTCTCAGGATGTTCGATTTGTTCGGGACCAAATGGCGACGCGCGTGTCCACTCTGCCTTCAGGAATCCCCTTATCATCGCTGCTGGTGGGACGTTCAGGTCGTCTCAGCCTGTCCTGTGCACAGCCTGGCTCTGGTCGACCACTGCCCACGTTGTAGGGAGCCACTCAGATGGCTGGGCAACGGCGTGGAGAGAACAGGCTGTGTCTGCAACGTAGACATCGGGTCCATAGCCACACCGCAGATTTCCGAACAGGAACGCTCGGCCGCGGCGCTCCTCCATGGCTTCCTGGGTCATGAACCCTTTGCTGATGTGGCCGCCGAGGCTCGGTCCCGGCCGCCGTTCGCGGACCTTGATGATTCCTTGTCAGCGGATTTCATGATCCGCTTTGCCCTGGACCTCCTCGGTCGAAGGTCGAAGCGGTTCTCGGCCGTGGGGTCGCTGGACTTTGCGAGGCAAGGACATCGCGGCCTGGCGATGGTTGTCGCTGCGACGTCCGATTGGCCGGGCTCGTTCCACGCCGCACTCGACGGCATCCGCCGCTCATTGAACCCGGAACAACCGCCGACACCAAGCAAGGTCACCGCGCCCATGCGGGTTTGGGTTGACGGATTGCCCGACAATCAAGGACGCTTGTTGGCCGAAGCGGTGAATGCCTGGATGCGGCAATGATGGCCCCGCCCACCGGCAATCGGGGTTGCCCCGCCATTTGGGGAGGCACCCCTGGGGAGTCTCGGCAATGTTGGCTGAAAATCTCAAACTCGGTGCTCACGGGCTACGGAAAAAGGCCGGTTTCAGCTCGGTTTTGTCTCGATAATCCTGGCCGCGCACATCGTTGCTGCTGCTGCCGAGGATCGAGTCGTTCCCCGCGCCGCCATCCACCACGAGCCGGAGGATTCCCGCCGGCAGGGCGCTGCCATCGAAGCGGTCGTCGCCGCCGAGCAGGTTCACCTCCAGCGTGTCGTTCGCGCCCTCGGCGCCCGTCAGGTCGATCCGGGCCGCCAGCCCGAGCAGGGAAGCGCTGGTGCCCGCGCCGGCAAGGGTGACCAGATCGGCGCCGCTGGTGCCGAGGGCGGTCACGCTGTCCGCCGCGCCATCGCCCGCGGTGCCGCCGACGGCGCCGGCGAGGTTGATCGTCACCGCGGTCATCGCGGTGCCGCGCAGGTCGTTCACCGTGATCCGGTCGGCGCCGCCGAGGGCATTGACCTCCAGCCGCTCGACGCCGTTCAGGTCCATGCTGATGTTGGCGATGTCGCGCGTGAACTGCACCCGGCCGCCATTGGCCGAGACCTGCATCGTCTCGGCGATGTTGGCGCCGTTGAACAGCAGCCGGTCGACGCCGTCCTGGCCCTCGACCACGTCGTTGCCGTCGCCCGGGTTCCAGGTGAAGCTGTCGTCGCCGGCGCCGAGGAAGGCGATGTCGTTGCCGCGCCCGCCCGTGATCGCGTCGTTGCCGTCGCCGCCGAGCAGCAGGTCGTTGCCGTCGCCGCCGGTGATCGTATCGTTGCCGGCGCCGCCGTCCACCGTGATGGAGACCAGGGACGCCAGGCCGTTGCCGGCGGTGAAGCGGTCGTCGCCGCCGTTCATGTTGACGACCAGCCGCTCCGTCGTGCCGATGTCGAGCGCGAAGGGCGCGGGATCGACGCGGTCGAAGCGCAGGCGCGTGCCGTTGGCGACGGCGGTGAAGACCTCGGCGCCGTTGCCGCCATTCACCTCGGCGGTGTCGGTGCCGGCGCCGCCCTCCATCAGGTCGGTGCCGTCGCCCGGATTCCAGACCATGCGGTCGTCGCCGGCCTCGCCGAACATCTGGTCGTCGCCGTCGCCGCCGGTCAGCACGTCGTTGCCGGTGCCGCCGAA
>FRDC01001251.1_pt1 | contig 28487 bp, 25 predicted proteins | sample 1106171 | NCBI WGS metagenome assembly FRDC01 (sample SAMEA3930566, study PRJEB13176) | freshwater metagenome | biome: Drinking water system; feature: drinking water; material: water | place: Singapore | collected 2014-12-20 | reverse complement strand
CAGTATCAAAGGGCAATTCAAACCACTTCAATGGCAGTATGGCTGAGTATTGACGTGCTAGCTTTTCAGGAAGTGTGCAGGAAAAGTGTTTGGACTGACATATCCAGGCTGGCGCTGAAAATCCGGAGATCGAGGCGCTTACGAAGCGGCTTCTCTTCTGTTTGGAAAGAAGCTTATCGATATTTCCGCTCGAGCGTCCCTCCGGCGATATGAAAACGTGTTTGAAGCTGAGATAGTTCGCGATCGAAATTCTGCTTCCAATTCTGCCAGGTGTGGCCGCAGCGCAAAGACATGCCAGGCGGTCGGTAAATATTTTTTGTTGAAACAGTCCTTCGGGTAAATCGCCAAAAAAACCAGCAACGGCCAGATCGCAATCACCTTGGCGTAGTTCCAATGTTGGCAGACGCCCCGTCGTCGAAGTATTGATAATCTGGATGCGCGGTGCATGTTGGGCCAAGTGCTTCAGCAAGTCGGGCATTACCAGCTGTTCAAAATACTCTGTGGATTGAATGCGCACTTGTCCTTCGGCCGTCTTCGGCTCAAAAGCCCTGCGAGTCAAAACGCTTTCCAATTGATTCAGGAGCTCAGTGACTTTGCGCTCCAACTCTCGCGCATAGGGCGTTGGCGTCATCGTGCGCGAGGCACGAACCAAAAGATCATCGGACAAATCACTGCGTAACCGGCTTAAAGCATGGCTCACAGCAGGTTGACTGAGATTCATTTCGGCCGCGGTTTTCGAGACACTCAAAGTCACCATTAACGATCTGAAAATAACCAGGAGGTTTAAATCGATATCTCTAATATTCATGAGATGAATATATTATATTAAATCAATTCATTTTTCAAAATTTATATTTGATTTTAATTTTCACGTTCTCGTAACTCGCAGAAATTAAACTCAGCAGAAACGTTATGAAAACCAAAACATTGATTGTCGTGACTAGTTACTCTCAATTGGGTAATACCGGAAAAACAACAGGCTATTATCTACCTGAAGTGACACACCCATACTTTGAACTGGAAAAGGCAGGGTTCGAAGTTGACATTGCTAGCCCTCGCGGTGGCCAAGCTCCGATGGACGCATCCAGCAAAGACCTTTCGGACGAAAACAATCGGAGTTTTCTTGCGCGGCCTGAGTTGGTCGAAAAACTGAGAAATACAATTGCATTGGACAAAATTAGTACTGCTGACTACGCGGCTGTTCTCTATGCTGGCGGCCATGGAACGATGTGGGATTTTGCAGATTCCGAGGAGATCAATCGTATTACGTCTCAAATTTACGAGAATGACGGAGTGGTAGCCGCTGTTTGTCATGGACCCGCCGCGCTCGTGAATGTAAAACTTTCTGATGGAACTTTTTTGATAAATGGCAAGCGTATGACCGGTTTTAGTAATGCGGAAGAAGAGGCTGCTGGGCTTACGAAAGTGATGCCATTCCTTCTGCAAACTTACTTGGAGAAGCGCAATGCTAAGTATGAGAGCGCGCCTCTCTGGCAGGAGAACGTCGTCGTTGATGGGCGATTGGTGACCGGCCAAAATCCTGCGTCCGCCTCAGGAGTGGGTAAGGCCATTGTCAAAGTTCTCAAAAACAGGTGAGGTGGCTTTGTCTGTTCGTTTGGAGACCGGCCACCTCTGAAGCGAGAGGCCCCAGACTCTTCACGTGAAGAGTTGTTAAAAGGACAACTTGCAATGCGGTTCGAGCGGTGTAAACCAATTGAGCTCTTTTTGTCCCAAGGGATACCTGCAACCAACCCAGATCTGGTTAGCATGACCCGCATTAAATCGCCGTCGGGAGCGCCGGGGTGGTTAAGACGTTCGGAGTGGCAATTCGAAACTTGAAGTTACTCTCGTCATTGCCGCTGGGTTTTTTGAAAGCCTGGAGAAGTGAAAAGACAGCGCCGAACCCGCTGGAGGTGAGGAAGGCTTGCTTGGCTGTCAGATCCACCGTGATATCAAGTGCACCTAAAGCGAACTGAGCTCCACCTCCCCCTTGCTGAAGTCGGAGATCCATTTGCCCCTCCACCTGGGCATTGAGAGCGTCGGAGCTTTCTCCAATTTGAATTCTTGTGAAGCTGAGTTTGCCGTCTTTGAGCACCCCATCGACCGACACTTTTTTGAGCTTTACTTCCGGAAGGGGTAGAGGCCCCATGGGACTGTTGAAAGTGAAGGAGCTGAGCTCGAATCCATTCATCGTGAGTTTGACCTTGCCTTCGGGCTGATCGTTCATGGAGGAATCCATTTCCACCGAGATGTCTCCGGTGACTTTCGCAGATGGAGAGAACTGATTGGTCACCATCTCAACGATGGGCTTCAGCGAGAGTTCTTGCATCTGGATTTCCGCCTTCACCATCGGAGCTCCGGCTTTTGATTTTCCCGACTGGCGTGCGGTCACCTGGGCCTCACCAGAGAAAATGTCTTCAGCAAACACGCTGACGCCGGGTTGGAAGGAAAGTAGACCTAAGAGCGAGGGGGAAAGAACGAGTCCGCCCACCTTGAGGGGCTCGATCAAAAAAGGTGTGACCAGCTCCACCTCCTGAAGTTTCAACCCTGGCTGAGGAACTGCGGTCAGTCCCAGGTCACTGAAAGTCACAAAAACCTGTTTCTGAGTTTGTTCGTGCACAAGTTTGGTGACCATATCGGACACGTCACCCAGCGGGAAAATCGCTGCAAAAAAAATCAAACTGAAGGCAAGAAAAATGAAAAAGTGCTTGAGGATCTTTTTGACCTTCATTCGGCTGACTCCTCAGGCTCGCTTTGTTTGGGTGCGTCGGGCTTTTTCCCTGCGGGCGTTCCTTTTCCAGAATCCGTGGATTTACTTGCGACGGAGAAACTCACCACTCGAAACGTAGCGTCGTAGTAATGAGTGTCCTGAGGTGATCGATGGATGTCGAGTCCGATGAGCTTCATTCCCTCGCCCAGAGACTGCAGCTTGTGTGCGACATCAATACTCTGGGTGAGGTTGAGTTTGGAGAGGTGCACTTCCACGCCCTGTCGAGCGAGAGAGGCCGGAACCAGCTGGCTTCCACCCTCTGCGGAGAAGGTGTTTTCACGGATTTCTTTGATCTGCTCCGGAAGGAGATTCATTGACTGGATGATCGGATCGACCTTCGCTTTGACGTCCGTGGTTGAAAGCTGTGGAATCATTTCTGGAAGATTTTGTAGCCCCTTGGCGGTTTTGAGGTAGTCCTTAATCAGATTGCGGTTGTCTTCAAAGAACACCACTTGTTCTTGGGCCGTTGTTAGCCAAGAGAGTGGAAGCGCAAGAACAAGAGTCACGGCCAGGATCCCGGCCCCGACTTTGACTCCCCATTGGGCAAGAGCGGGGAGATCGTCGTATTTTTCGCGACCTTGGATGTAGACGGAGGTTTCCTGAAATGCATTCCACTGGGTGACAACGGCCTCGCGCGCACGCTCCTTGATGTCCTCAAATGCCACTGTCGACTCCCTTCGGTTTGCGCCGTGCTTTCAGTGCAAATGCGAAGGCCATCCGGTTCGGTCCGGCGACATGCTTGGGTTTGAGGTCAGTGACTTTCTGGTCTTGGCTCAGATTTTTTAGAAGACCTCTGAGCTGCGTGATCTGTTGGGGGAGAGCGAGGTCGCCTTCGATTTCCATGATGTCATCGACAATTTTCAGATGCGTGATTTCAAGGGGGAACTCGTCCTTATTTTGAGGAGCCTTTGAGCTCAGCTCCTCGATGACATCCAAGGGGGAGTTAATAAAGCGCGTCTGAGCGAGAGTTTTCTGAGTATTGATCTCTTTTGTTTTTTCTCGCACGAATTTCTCAAGACCTGAGACTGATAACTGAGAGCCCTTGAGTGCGGCCGGCGGTCCTTTTGCCAGTGCGCGGATGCGATCCTCTGAAGCGAGGACCATGTCCTCTGTAAACACGACTCGAAGGTACGAGTACACGAAGAGACCCAGGAGGGCAAAACCACAGAGCGTCAGCGTGTGAGACCACTTTTCAAAGAAAAATTTCGCACGCTGGCTCTGCTTGGCGAACTCTCCGCGCCGGAGTTGAATCGGTGGATTGCGAGGGCGTTTGAATCCTTCCAGCGCAAGCCCAATAGCGGTTGCGGCGATACGTTCTGTGGGCTCCTGGTAGGGGATCTCGATTTTGGGGTGTTTTTCAAAGTGTCGGATTTGGTTTACGGGAAGTTCAAGTTGGCTTGTCAGGTAAGCCGCGATATTTTGAAGGCCGGCCACTCCGCCGAGAATACCGATTTTTTCGAAAGAGACTTGAAGCTCACTCTTCAACTCGAGAAAGGAAATTTTCAGTTCATCGATCAGGGGTTTGAGTGCCCCGACAATTGTTTCTGAGAAAAAAACTTGATCCTCGTTGGCACCTTCGCGGGTTGTCAGAATAAATCCCCGCTCCTGAAAAATCTTGGTGGCCTCACCGACTGAGATGTTGTATCTGCGCCGAAGTGCTTCAATCAGGTGCCTTCCTCCGTAGGAGCACGTCCTGGCTGTTTGAAGGCGACCCTCGCAGAAGACAAGGACCAACGTTCGCGCGTGTCCCAGGTCCAGCACAATATGGGCGGGCCGATGCTTGGAATGGACGACGGTTTCATCCATCGATGGATTTTCTGAGGGGCTCGGTTCCTGGGCGCGCTCGCCGGCCAGGGTTTCCGGTGCGTTCTGCCATAGCTCGAAATTGTTTGCGAGGCCAAACGCGTCCACGCTCACGATGTCTGGGTCAAAACCAGCCTCATGACAGAGATCAAGAATGTCTTTCACGCGCTGGTGGGGACAGGTGACCGTGAGAAGTTCGGCGCCTTGGCCGCGGAAGGAATTGATTTTGGCGTCAAAGATCGCGTTGTCTTCTTCGAAGGGAATCTCATCTTCCAGTTCGAATGCGAGGGCTTTCAATATTTTGTGCTTTTCCTTGAAGGGCATGAACTTCGTGCGAGTCGAAACGTCTTGCTGACCCACGGCGACTACAAGTTTTGTTCGGGAAGGGTCAAAATGAGTGGCGATCCGCCGGAGTGCTTCATTGATCTGAACCCTACGGTCCTGTTCCAAACGGATGGGAACCTCAAAAAAGTCACGCACAGAATACGAGTTTTGAGCGGAGACAAGTTCCGCGACTTTGATGCTAAAACTCCCGATGTCGATCCCAACGCTTCTCATGGATGCTGACAATAGCCTATCAACCAACGGCTGGACTCGCACCCCCAATATGACACGAGAAGAGGACCTCGACTAAAGGCTGAAAGTTCGCCGATTTCCTCTTCAAAGAGATTAAATTCTCTAAGGATGCCTCAGCTTGTTCGCGCTTTCGTTTGTCTAGATCTTGGTCGTATACTTTCCTCATGCTTTTGAAGGACCAAAGAGGACTCACGCTCATTGAAATTATGGTGGTCCTCCTGATTATCGGAGCCGTGATTTCTGTGATCGCACCAAAAATTGGTGGTCGACGTGATCAAGCGCGAGCCGCGCTCCGTCAGCTCTCGGTGACGACAAAGCAATTGCACACACTTGCGGTGCTCAAGCAGAAAACCTATCGACTCGCGATGCGTTTTTCCGAGGACAAGGAGAAACCTCACCAGTTTTGGATTGAGTCCTCTTCATCCACCGTCGCGCTCAGAACGGCGGAGCAGCAGAGGGAACACGAGAATAAGATGAGGGGATCCAAAGAGGAGAAGCCCTCGGTCTCTTTTGAAAAAGACGCAAGTCTCATGAAGAAGGAACGAGAGCTTCCGTCCGGGATTTTTTTTAAAGCCGTCGAGGTGGACGGACAGGAACCGATCACTGCCGGGGAGGCCTATGTTCATTTCTTTCCGCAGGGTCTTGGGCAGCTTGCAGCGATCCGTCTGACCGATCGGAAAAACATCAATTGGACCATCGAGGTCCATCCGCTCACAGGAGATAGCAAAGTCTATGACGAGGAGGTCAAGCTTGACGACCTCAGAAGGTAAAACTCCAGGGTTCACCCTGATCGAGGTTTTGATCGCAACAATCATCCTTGCGGGATCAATGGTGGTTTTATCCAACTCGTGGGGAGGAAGCATCTTCATACTTCGCAAGTCCCAGGTTGTGAATACGGTTGCCTATTTACTGAAGCGCAAGATGACGGAGATAGAGCTAAAGTACGAGGGTGCTCCGTTGGATGAAGTCAAGGATGAGGATGGCGGCGACTTTGGGGGTGATTTTCCAGAATATTCTTGGCGAATGAGGTCCAAAAAAATGGAGTTCCCTGATCTGAGTGCCGTTCTCACGGCCCGCGAGGGTGGCGTTGACGAAAAACTTCTCACGATTGTTCGGTCCATGACGAAACAGTTCAACGAGAACATTAAAGAAGTGGAAGTAACAGTGATTTACAAGAGATCGAAACGATCCCTAGAGTACAAGCTCACGACCTACTTGATTGATTACTCTAAGCCACTCAACTTAACGGGGAATTAGATGCGGCTGCGCTCTCAGGCAGGGTTTACTCTGATAGAAATTGTGATTGCCGTGATCATACTTGCGTTTTTGGGGGTCTTTACCTCACAGAGTTTACGAAACTCGATCAAGTTCCGAAGTAAGGTTCAGAAGGATGTGGATCAGCAATCCGAGGTTAAAAATGCGATGATGATTATGGAGCGAGATATCAACCTGGCGTTTCATCACCGGGATATTCTGAGTGCGTTGAATCAACGTGTGCTTGCGGCAAGTCAGGGTCAGCTCAGTGTCGGCGGGGCTGGCCTACCGGGTGCTGGAGGCCCTCCTGGTGTACCGCCGGCGGGGACACCACCGCCCCCAGGAACGCCCGGTGCGCTGGCATCACCGGCTGGCCCGCAGGTTTTTGATCCAAATGATCCGTCTCTAGCGACTGGGGGGATAGGTCCGGACGGACAGCCACGCGTGAACGTGACCCAATTTCTTGGCGAAGAAAAGAAGATGGCTTTTACTGCGCGGTCCAATGCGCGTCTCTTTGTGGATTCCATGGAAAGCGATCAACAAGAGGTCAGCTACGAGCTCACGGGTTGTAAACGCTCGCCCTACGAATCGAAGAATACTCGGCCTGAAGAAAGCGCGGGGCAATGCTTAGTTCGGCGAACATCTCCCATCTTGGATGGTGACCTCACCAAAGGCGGTAACGTCATTCAGATCCTAGAGAATGTGACGGAGCTGAAGTTTCGCTATTTTGGGGATGGAAAGACGGATTGGGTCGTGAATTGGAAGACCGATCAGACCGGAGATGAGCAGACCCGGGGGCGTTTTCCTCTGGCTGTTGAGATCACCCTCACAACGGAAAAGAATAAAAGAAAAACAACCCTCTCGACCGTGGCTTCGGTACGTTTTCCCAATAATCCAACCAATAGAGCCGATCCGACCGGATCGTCTCGGCGTCGCGAATTGAAGGGCCTTTGAGATGAGTGGTCGACCAGAGAGCCCTTCAACGACTCCAGCGCAAAGCCCTCTGAAAAATCAAAAGGGCGTCGCAATTCTGATGGCGCTCGCATTTATTTTACTGATGAGTTTTATGGCCGTGGAGGTCTCTTACGATACTCGAGTGGAGTATCAGATTGCGTCGGGGGACTTGGATCGGCTCAAAGCCTACTACAATAGTAAAGCGGGCTTGGAATTCTCCCTCTTTCGAATTCACATTTATCGGACCGCGATGGCGCAGTTCGGAAATCAGATCCCCAATCCCGCGATGCTGGATCTGATCTGGCAGTTTCCATTCACGTGGCCGCCAATGGTACCAAAAGAAGCGCTGATGAATGTTCAGAGTGACATAAAAGATGCCGCAAAGGATTCGATTCTGGATGGAGGCTATGCCTCTACGATAGAGAGTGAGGGCGCAAAAATTGACATCAATGATTTGGGGTCCCCGGCTCAAGCCCTGCGTCTTTCGGTGCGCAATCAGATTGAGCAGCTGATTCGAAATCGTTTGGATCAGGACGACGAGTGGGCCCGCGCCAATCGCAACCTGGATGTGGCAAGACTCCTCAACTTTATTCAAGACTGGGTTTCGGTGGATGCTTCAGGGGCGTCGGCAAACGGTGGGACCAAATCGAGTTACTATAAAGATCTGAAAGACATCGACATGGATCGCGTTCCACCGCAGGCTCCTTTTAAAACCTTGGATGAGCTCCACATGGTCGCTGAGATGACGGACGAAATTTATAATCTGATCTCGCCGCGCCTAACCGTGTACGGGAGTCACGGTATTAACGTGAACTACGCCACCAAGGACGTTTTGATGGCGATTGATCCCCAGATCACTAAAGAAGTCGCGGACGAAATTGATAAGCGCCGAAAGGACCCCGCGCTTGGGCCTTTTCGGAACCTTCAGGATTTTGAAGGATTTCTTTCTTCACAGCGTGTGAACATTCAGACCTTCAATCGTCCTTCCAGTCAGCAGACGAACCTCTATGGGTTCAATCCGGCGCTTCAAGGTGGGGGCGGTGGAGCCGGTGCTCCCGGCGGAGCCGCGGGCGCTGGTGCCGGGGGAAACCCCTTTCTCACCCAGAGAGTTCCGCTGATTTTTGATCAAGAAATGAACTTTCGGATCAAGAGTACGGGGTTTTTCGGAAAGACGGAGCGAAGAATTGTTGCAATCGTTTATGACTTTGCGAAAGCAGCGACGCGACTTCAAGCGATGATCCCGACGACGACCACGACCACAAACCTACAGCCGGGCGGACCTCCACCTCCCGCGAGAACAACGACAACAACCACCCAAGCTGCTGCAACTCCGCCGCCAACTGGGAAGCCTCAGATTGTTTACTGGCAAGAGGATTAGAGCGCGGAATAAAATGGCGTTATTTATGTGTTTATCAAGGGCTACACTTCGCCGCTCTGCCAGCTTTTACTGCCGAATCGTACAGCGACATGACCGACGGAATGCGCGCTTGAAGCTCAGCGATGCGAGAGTCGCTCGATGGATGGGTCGACATCCACTCAGGTGGAGATTTACCGCCCGAAGCGATTGCCATATTCCTCCAGAGATCGACACTTTCTTTGGGGTCAAAGCCAGCCCGAGCCATGAACTCAAGGCCAACCACGTCGGCCTCGGTTTCCTGTGTGCGACTATGAGGCAGAATTACCCCAAACTGAGCTCCCAGGCCAAACGCCTGCATGATGCGATCGTGATGTTGAGAGTTCTTTGAGGCCATATCTGCAGCGATCCCCACACCTTGGGCTGCAAGGCCGACGGAGACTCGTTCGTTTCCGTGTCGTGCCACCACGTGGCCCACCTCATGTCCCATGACAGCGGCCAGCTGATTCGGAGTTTTTGCGATCGGGAGAATGCCCGTATAGACTCCGATTTTTCCTCCGGGGAGCGCAAACGCATTCACGTCCTGAGATCGGAAAACCACCACCTCCCAGTTGGACTCACGAATTTGATTGCGGTTGGCTTGGATGATCAAGTCTGCGATGCACTTGACGTAGGCATTGGTTCGAGCGTTTCTCTCAATCGGAACCGAAGATTTCATTTCTTGGAAGGATTGTGCTCCCATGGCGCTCACCTGAGCATCCGGCAGGAGCATGACCTGGCTTCGTCCCGTAGGGGAGGTCGCGCAGCCAGGCAGTGCCAGTCCTAGAATCCATAATCTGAGCAGTAATCTTCTCTGAGCCCATTTCATAGGACGATCCCCAGCTCCGCTGCGGTGACTTTGTGTTACTCTTCTGTTGAGTAATTAATATCTGCGTCTTCTCCCGATCCACCCTCTTTACGGTCTTTCCCGAGGGACTTCAGTGCAAACGAACTTCCATTGAGCTCATAGATGAATTCGTTGTTCCAAGGATCTTTAAGGACGTTCTTCTTTACGTAAGGATCTGGGCCCCAGCTCTTGCAGCTTGCGGGAGCTTCAATCAGTGCAGCCAAGCCTTCATCAGAGGACGGATACTGCTTGCAATCACCGCTGTAAATTTCAAGTGCCTTTGCGACCTCACCCATCTGGAGGCGCGCTTGTTTAATTTTTGCTTTCCTGAAGTTTGAGATCACTGTGGATCCAAGGGTTGCCATCAAGCCACCAACGATGATCAAAACGATCATGATCTCGATCAGGGTTAGACCTTTTTGATTTGCCAGAGGTGCGCGGAATTTATTGAGAGATAGAACCATCTTTGTTTGGCCTCCAATTGAGATATCGAGCCTAGCTGGAATGGGGAAATCTGTCACTAACCTTGAATATTGGACATTTCAAAAATGGGGACCATGATCGAAAAAACGATAATCCCGATCACGAGACCCATAAAGATAATCATGATCGGCTCTAGCAGACTGGTCAGCCCATCGATATCGTTCTTTACCTGGAAGTCGTAAGAGTCGCTGACCTGCGTCAACATCCGCTCAAGCTCACCGGTCTTCTCTCCAATGGCGATCATGTGAATCACTATGGGCGGGAATTGCCCTGACTTTTTCAGCGGTCCGGCAACGGATTCCCCCTCGGAGATATTGTCTCGCGCATTCACAATCGCTTTTTCAAGAACGGAATTGTCGACAACGTTTTTTACGATGTCCATGGCGTTGAGCATCGGAACACCCCCAGCAAGGAGGGTCGAGAGTGTTCGTGTAAATCGGCTCACGGCAATCAAACGAGCCAGCTTTCCCACGACCGGAAGTTTCAGCACGATAACATCCCAGCGTTCAGAACCTGCCGGGGTGCTCTTCCAGCGCAGGAAAAGCGAAACTAATGTGGCGATAGCAATGGCGAGGAAATGCCAGTACTCGACCATGATGCCGCTGATATCGATGATGACCTGAGAGTACCACGGGAGCTTCATATCGCTGGATTCGAACACTTGGGTCATTTTTGGGATAACGCTAACGAAAAGTACCATGAGGACTGCCATCGTGAAGAGCATCATGAGGATCGGGTAAAGCATTGCCGAGCGGACTTTGTTTTTAAGTTCGTTTTGTGCTTCCGTGAACTCGGCAAGACGGACAAGGATCACGTCTAAGGTTCCTGATTGTTCTCCGGCCTCGACCATGGAGCAAAAAATCTTATTAAAGATTTTCGGATAGTTCGCCAGGGTTTTATTAAAACTTGCTCCCTCGTTGACCGCATCCCGAGTTTCCGCAAGAACGGATCGGAGCGTTGGGTTTTCAACCTGTTCGCTGACCGCGGTGAGCGCTTCAACCAAAGGGATGTTGGATTTGATCAGCGTGGCGAGTTGTCGGGTCATCATGGAAAGGTCTTCGACGCCAACGCCCTTTTGACCAGCGGCACCTTTTTTTGAGGTTCTTTTGATTTCCTTTTGCTTGTTCTTGAGGTCGGTAATCGTGATGCCATCTTTTTTCAGCTTCATGCGCGCATTGCGCGCGGAATCTGCATCAACCGAACCTTTCACGGTTTTGCCAGAGCGGTCCACGCCGCGATATTCAAAAATCGCCATGAAGCACTCCGGGCACTGCCATTTATGTATCCACCTGAGAATTTGCGAGCAATTCCTCTACGGTTGTAATCCCGTTCAAGATCTTCTTCACCCCGTCTTGTCGGAGTGTTTTCATTCCTTGCTGGATGGCAAGCTTTTTGATGGTGCTTCCATCTGCACGTCTTAGAACCATCTGGCGAATTTCGTCTGAGATCAGCATGAGTTCAGCGATGTTGGTTCGTCCAAGGTACCCTTTTTGATTGCACTGATCGCACCCGACGGCCTTGCACACGTTGGCGTTTCGAACCATTTCCGGAGTGACCTCCAGTGTCATCATTTCACTTGGTGTGAGTGTGTGTCTTTCCTTGCAGCGGGGGCATAACACCCGAATCAGACGTTGGGCCATCACGCCCAGCATGGAGGACGCGATCAGAAACGGTTCCGCACCCATATCGATCATTCGTGGAATGGCGCCGGCGGAATCATTCGTATGAATCGTCGAGAGAACCAAGTGACCCGTCAGAGCGGCGTTGATGGATATCTCGAGGGTTTCTTGGTCCCGGATCTCACCCACCATGATCACGTCCGGATCCTGACGTAAAATGGCTCGAAGGCCATTCGCAAAAGTGAGGCCGATCTTTGAGTTCACCGGAATCTGTCCGACTCCGTGCACCCGCTGCTCCACTGGATCTTCAACGGTGATGATATTTAAATCGGTGGAGTTGATTTTCATGAGGCTGGCATACAGAGTCGTGGACTTTCCTGATCCCGTGGGTCCTGTCACGAGAATGATGCCGTAAGTTTTAGTGAGTAAGTCGTGCAAATTCGTCAGGAGTTCTTCGCTAAAGCCCAATTGTTCCAGTTGTAGAATCACATTGGACCGGTCCTGAAGACGCATAACCAAGCGCTCACCATGAGTGGTGGGCACGGAATTCAGACGAATATCGATATCCTTCCCAGCAAGCTTCAGCGGGATGCGTCCATCTTGAGGCAGTCGTTTTTCGGCGATGTTCAAGTTTCCCATCACTTTGATTCTGGATGTAATTGCGTTCTGAAGTTTCTTCGGCGGCTTAAAGATATCGTACAACACCCCGTCAATTCGAAATCTTACGACCAGGTCCCGTTCGTAGGGTTCGATGTGGATGTCGCTGGCTTTTTCTTTCACCGCGCGAAAGAGAAGTGTGTTCACAAGCTTGATTACAGGCGCATCATCGTCTCCGGCTTCCAGAAGATCGATGATCGGCTCATCCAGATCATATTCCTCTTCCTCGATCTGATCGAGCCCTGCCATTGTGGCTGTGCTTTTCTCGTAGACCTTGTTGATTGCGTCGGCGAGTTTGATGTTGGTGGTAACGATTGGGCTTGTTGGTTTTTGAAACATAACCTTGAGGTCGTCCAGGGCTCTGAGGTTCAACGGGTTACTGACAAGCACCGTCACGCGCTCGCCTTCGTCCTTGAAGGGGAGAATCTGATGATTTTTTGCGTAATTGATGGGGATGTTCCGAATGAGATCGATCGAAATATCGTTCACCGGAATATCTTTCATAAAGGTCAGGCCCATCTCTTTACAGATCGAGCCAAGGACCTCTTCAATAGTGTTGGCGTTTTTCGCCATCAGCCACTCACCGAGCTTTGAACCTTCGGACGTCGGGGATGCCAAAAGTGTTCGAATCTGAAGTTCATTCAGGCTTGTGTTTTTTAGAAGCAAATTATTAATATGCTCTGCGGCTCCCAACTATCGCTCTTTTCTGCGTTCAGGTGAACGCTTCTTCATTTCATCAGGATCATCGTTCACTCTCAAGCCCGTTTGATTTTCAGGGGACTTGGAGATCACGGATTCCGCTCTCTTTCCGATGTCGTCAAAGAGGGCTCCGTTTGCGTCTTTGCCACCCATGTGGTTGCGGATAAAATCGCGTCGCTCGGAAAGCTTCTGAAGGGTGTGCTCTTGTTGCTCCCGAGGTGTCCGTACGATCTTGGGCGTCAAAAACAGGAGGAGATTGAGCTTCGACTTGAGGGTCTGCGTTGCTCTGAAGAACCAGCCAAGAATTGGGATATCTCCAAGAAACGGAACCTTGGTTACGTTGTGGTTTTCCCGCTCTCGGATAAGGCCCCCCAGAATAGCGGTTTGGCCGTGACGAACAACGATGTTGGCCTTGAGGTTTCGATCCTCAGTCACAACAGCATTTTCTGCCAGGTTCTTCGCTTTGACCGGTTTGTCAGAGAGTTGTTTGATGGACTGTTCAACGCTCATGCGGATCGTTTCGTCTGTGGGCGAGATATGCGGTGTGATTTTGAGTTTGGTATACGCGGGCTCCCGTTGCACATTCACAGTCGGAGTGAGCCCAGGTTGCAGGCCCGGAGCAGTTGCGGCGGCGGTCGGAATCGTTTCACCCACCTCGATATTGGCTTCTTCGTTATCCAGAGCAAGAATCTGGGGTGTTGCAATCACATTCAGATTGGTTTGGGACCTTAGAAAGTTCACGAAACCCACCAGCGAATTGATTTTGAAACTCGGAGTCACACCGGCGGCTCCGCCCAACATGCCACCGGCTCCACCAGCAAGAGCACCGATCCCCGCTGGAACGGTGATGTTCACTTCGTTTCCCTGCGCAAAACTCAGGAGCGCTCCCGAATCTGCCGTTGGGTTGAGGTAGTTCATCAGAGCGTTTTGCTGAGTGAAGCCCATGCGGCCAACACCTTGCCCCGTAAAGTAGTAGTAGTTGAGGCCCACACTGCTTGTGTCCTCGACGCCCATTTCCATGATCATGGCTTCCACGTAGACCTGATCTCGAGGAATGTCGATGCGTTTTAAAATCGCGAGGACGGTTTGGTAGTCCTGGCGGCTAGCGGTGATGATCAAAGAGTTCGTGTCCTTGTTGGCCGTAACCTTGATGTTACCGCCAAAGCTGCCGGCCCCTCCCGAAAGGCCCGAAGTATTTTCAAAACCTGGCGGAGGCGGAGGTGGTGGAAATGCTCCTATTGAGGAGCCACCGCCGGCGGCGTTCTGGGCCTGTTCTTTTTTCGCCTGAGCCACACCGCTCAGGGTTTGTGCGATTTTCTCCGCATCCCCGTACTTCACGTAGTAAACAAAAACGCCTCCAGCCTCGTCGGCCGGAAGGTTGTAGTCCAATTGCTGCACAAGCTTTCGAATCTTTTTAATTCCTTGTTCGTTTCCGACAACAATGATGGTGTTGGTGCGGTTGTCCGGGATGACCATAGAGAAAGCGTTTGAAGCCTTTGCCCCCGGCTCTCCGAAACGAGGAATGCCCGTCGTGAAAGCGCCTCCTCGGTTTCTTTTGCTCTGACCTTTGTTGATAATTTGGTCGATAAGGTCTGCGATGTCCTCAGCCTTGGCATGACGAATGCTCATGACGGCCATCTGCTCGTCGAAGCTTGCAACGTCCAACTGGCCGATGATTTTCATGATCCTCTCCACGTTGCTTCCGAAGTCGGAAATGATCAGCGTGTTGGTGGGCTCGTAAGGATCTATGGTTCCCATTTGAGTCGTGAGTCGCCCCAGGAATTTATTGAACTCGCCGGCGGAAATGTGTTTGAGCTGAACGATGCGGGTGATGATCTGGTCTGTGTTTGGGGTATAGGAACCGGTGTAGATATCAATTGAGTCCTTGGTCGCATTGCGCGCTGAAATGATTTTGAGAAACTTTCCGCTGGGAACGACGGTGAACCCGTTGATGGCTAGAGCTGAAAGAAATGCCTTCCAAGCTTCGGCCACAGTGATGCGGCTGGGGGCCATCACGGTGATTTTTCCGCGCACCGATGGGTCGACGATAAAATTCTTCCCGGTCAATTCGGAGATCGCCTTAATGACATCGGTGATTTCCGCGTTCGGATAGTCGAAAGAATCAATCAGGTCGGGGAAGTTGGAGTTTGTGATGTCTTCGGGGTTGGCTCCGGCAAAGCGTGTTTTGGTGTCGCGAGGTTTTGAATTTCCGAGGCGGGGATTTGCGGACCCGCCGCCGCTAGCAGGAGGAGGTGCTCCGAAGTCTACCGGTCCAGGAGACCCCGGCGGCGGCGGAAATCCCGCGTTGGGTGCGCCTGGCGTAGGAGTGGGTTGTGGCGGAGGCGGATTAAATTGAGGTGGCTCCACATTAAACTCGTCTTCCTCCAGAAAGTCATCCTGGGGATCTTGTGCATGGAGCGCAGTTGGAAAGGCTGGAGCAAAAATCAGGGCTGAGATGATCAGCATGACCGCCGGAGTTTGAGTTTTTATCATACACACGTCCTCCAAGTAGACATTCGTTCGGAGCTATTGAACGATGTCGTACTGCAAATTGTCTTTAGACCCGTTTCTTTCAATATCGAGATTTACGCGATTTGAATTTTTCAGCTGGTTGTAAAGTTCCAGCGCCTTAGTCGCGCTGTCGACGGTTTCTCCGTTGACCCCTTTGATGACATCGCCTTTCTTCAATCCGAGCTTTTCATAGACACTCCCAGGAGCAATATCGATCAGACGGTAGCCGTCGATGGCGCCACCGCCGCCGGGAACGAAGTTCGGGACCGCGGTTGCTTGCTGAATGATGTCGTTGAAATTTTTAAGGTACTCGTTGAGATCGTTTCTTTGGAGCGTGAAGTTGTTCCCTTGCTGAACAATTTCGCCGGCTTTCGAGATGGGTTTTGTGCGACCGAAGGAGACCTGCGTTTCGTCTTTGATTTCGATGTACTCAAGACGCCCGTTGCGTTGGTTCCGAAAAATCGCGCGCTTTCTTTCGATCTTCATCAGGGTCGCGAGGCTCTCGATCTCGTCGGTGATAAAATAGGGAAGGACTTTGCCGCCGGTTTTATTCTCAATCGTGGCGACCGATTTTGTTGGATTGGCGTGGACTAAAGTTCCAACCAGAATCAACTGAGTCAGTTCCGTTGGAACCGCAGGGCCCTCCTGTTGAGAGTCACCCGGGCCGGGCTGGTCAGGTTTTTTCGAGAGGGCATTGGGAATCGCACCGTCGGCATTGAACAGATTTCTGGATGTAATGCGCTGGTATTCCATGCGCATTTTTTGCGGATTTGGCGGTGGTGTTCTGAGCGCCTCGGGTGGTGCTTGTTCTGGAAGAAACGACGGACGCAAATAGATGACCGCCAAATCTGCAAACCAGTACCCCAAAAGAGCTGCGAGCATCAGGGGGTAGGACTTTTCAAGCGGAGGGCGTGCGCTGGCGGACGAAACAAGTTTCAGGTTTGAGGACTCAGAACTTTTGATCCAATGCTTTAATCTCTCAAGCAAAGTTGCCGCCCCAATGTTGAATTGCCAAAGTCGAGTCTCGGTCCAACGTCATCGGTCGTGACATCAGTCGAGATCGCCTTCGAAAATTCTATCCTTTCAGTCAGTTGGGGGGGAGGATTTCCGATGGGCTAGGTCTGGGAGTCCGGACCTAAGGCCTGGATTGGGAGGGATTCGCTACCCCGCCGGTCCGATAGGACTAACGTGCTTGACGATCAAGGTTGCAAGATCTCGCGGTAGGCCGCCTGCTTCAAATTGGTTGATTTTCACGTAGTCTTTCAACCTCAGGAATCCTGTCCAGCTTGTGACTACATTTGTGTAGGGGCGAAAATCCCAAAAAGAAGTTTTTGGAATCTTTTGCGCGGATTTCTCCTCATCCAATTCGCTTTGACGTCCAGTTTGCTCCCGCGTCCATTTGTTCCAATTCATCACATGCATTGCAATTGCGGCAGTCACTGCCCGGATAAATCGAACATAGCCATCTCGATAGGAAAGTTGGAGGTGCAAGTGAAGGTGGTTCCCCACATTTGCAAACGAGTAAATTCGAACGTGGTTCTTTGCCGCATGCTTCTTCAAAATTTCCGCAATCTTTCCAGCATTCCGGCGGGTTTGGAAAGAGCGTTCCTTTACGGCCTTTGAAGATCTCAGCACCACGTGCATGGATTGTCGCACTGCGATCGGCCTTCGAGTTTGTCTGCTTTTCCGGGTGGTCCTGAGGCTTCCCCCGTAGAAAGAATCGGTTTTTTCGAGAAACTCGAGTTGCCTAGGCTTGCGGGGTTTCTTGAATCTAGGGACTGGCATCTTTCTTTTCTTCAAGAAACCTCCGCCTCCGGAAACATGTTTACTCAGAGCTGTTGCGTGCACTTCGTTAAAACAATGTGACCGAAGGTATAAAAAATGTCAAATCAAAACACCAAGTCCCAAAATTTATCTCCAGGAGCGAGAGATGGTTTGCACCGAGTGCGAAGTCTTTTTGAGTCCGGCGGGGCGAAATGACGAAGGCGTAGCCCGAGAGCTACATTGAGGAGGGGCAACAGGCTGACTTCAAAAGGGCGAATAGGTATCGACTCATCCAATTGTAGTACTTCTTAGCTATTGATAAACGCATAAATAAAGCCATGCTGGACTCGTCTTCTTCGGCTCCTAAATCACGTAGTCGAAAAACCTCCTCAACGTGGCTTTGGCCATGCCTGGCGGGGGTTTTTCTCCGTGCGCGATTTATCGCTCGAAGAATCTGTCGTCGAACCTGGCTTATTTATGCGTTTATCAATAGTTTTCGTCGTGTCTTTAGTTTGAATCGAGCAATCATTCTCCACCCAGCTCCAGGAGCCGGGGAGCTTCTCTGAACTTACCGCCCTAGGATCAGCTGCTCAATTTCTCGAGCGTGCGGTTGCGCGCAGGGCGCGGGTGCGACCGCCGTAGCATCCTGAGTTGTGGGAGTCTTGCGAGTTTCATCAGAGGGAGCCAGTCCGATACCGTAGCTGGACGAAGAGTTTCGGTAGCGCCAAGCCCTGGCATCGACCACACGCTCTGCTTCCTGGATGAGGCTACTGAGACGTTTTGAATTCTTTGTCACACTCGCGATATTGACCCGGTCGGCTTTCAAGCGGTCAAGATCTGTAACGGGGCAGTTTTGTGATGAGTTCGTGCAAGTCCATAACCGATCCTCGATTTTTTCAAGAACCGCCGTTGTGAACTCTGCAATTTTCTGCTGCATCGCTTTCGCCTTTTCGAAAGAGCCTTCCATATACGCAATCGCGCTCTCGCGGTGGTCAACGACCCAGGCGTAACGATTGTCCCGGTAGTCATCCAAAAAAGTAGCCTCGATGGCGACCTCTTCTAAAGTAAACTGGGTCAGGAACTGCTCCATCGCCGCAAGAAATTTAGCGACGTTCTCAAGAGTTTGCCCTTCAGAGAGCTTGCTGGACCGAAAAGCCGTGTTGTTAAAAAGGTAATCTTCATATCCGACAAGGACTTCTAGCGAGGCAAGTTCAGAGGCCAACGTATGACCTAGTTTGTAACCGGGTTTTTTTGCAGCTTCGAAGTCGTAAAGGTAGTGGAAGTACTCGTGAATCAGTACGCGGCGATGGGTGTCGAAACCAACAATAATGGTTGGCTTATCGAATTTCACCCCTCCCGTTATGTTGCCAGCCGGAAAAAAAACACCGGCAATGCTGGACTTCTTGTCATTGATTTCGGACTCCAATCCACGCCAAAGGCCAAGCTCGGGACCCGATGCGCTATCAAGAAACAAGTAGCGGCGGCATTTTTGTTCGTTTTTTCGGGAGACTCCGCGGATCTGAATGCCCTGGGCCTCTAGATAATTGACAGTTGCTACCCCAGAAGCCTGATAAAGAGGCTCCACTTTTGCAACGTCGATAGTCTTGTCGAAAAAAAACTTTCTCAAATCGGTCGAAGCCGGAGCAGAAGCTTTTCCGCCCTCTTGAGGCTGAAATTCGCAGCTATGGTCCGATCCCGTGATTTCTACGGAAGTGGTGCTGCGATTTGAGCTGGAGGGAGAGCAAGCCACGAACAACATGGTCGTGGCGACCCCGACAAAAGCAAAAACCTTCTTATACTGTGAAACCATTTGAATTGAAGCTAGTTGACGTGAGCGACACGATTCCAAGTTTGACCCCCTCGATGCTGGTTCATAAACCACGTTAGCAGGGGATCCAACTCAATGGAATTCACAATATCAAATCTTTCACGGAATGGGAGGTCCATGGAAAGGTCGTTTGACTCCGTTTCAAACCCCACGCGCACACACTGAACAACCTTAAACTCATCTAGACAAAACTGCACAGAGGTCGCGAGATCTCCAGACGCAAATTTAACTTCACTGGCCGGCGATCCGTCGCGCTCATCTTTTCTGAGCTCGATCACGAGGAACGCGTTCTCCCCAGACGCCTCTCCAAAAGAGGTCGCGGAAGCACTCTCGTTCTGAAGAAATTCAGTGATCCAGCCGGCAAAACGGATTTCACCATTCATGACGCGGACCAATGCCTGGTTTTCAGATTTACACACGACGAATCGAGGGATGCGTTGGGTTTTGAGGAAACGGTCCCACAAGCCAAGCTGGGCTGCGGCCCAAAGGACCTGAGAGATCTTTCCCGAACCCTTGAAGTCCTGGTCCTCATTCAACATCGATTGAATGAGTAAGGGAGCGTTGTCTCCAAGAAGCTGGTCGGCAACGGATTGCGCCTCACGAATGCGAAGCGAGACCTCCGGAATGCGCGAGACATCGCGACGCACTTGAAGTCGATTCAGAGCATCTATTTCTGTAAGCAACACTGACTTAGCCATATCTTTCTCCGGCCGCATTTGCGGCACTTCAAGAATATGTCTAAGCAATTGACAGGCCAGGGAGAAATTTTCACAAAATTCCCACGGGATCCGCTTTATCGAGAGAAGACTTTTTTGAAATCCCAAAGTGCCATGTATTGGCTTCAAAAGGTTTCGTCGTTCTTTCACAGCAGCAGTGGTTCCAACTCCGGAGGTGGCTCCAGCATGGTGGAGCGGATAAAGCTTGGGGTGGGTGAGCCAGGAGCCACAAGGACAAAAAGCGAAAACGGAAAGCGGCTGGTGACAAGAGGAAACTCAGGAATGGTCATCGGATTATTCTCAAAGTGGCTGTAGATAAGACTTCGTGTGTCGTCGGTTTGGTCTCTGACCGCTTGGACAAGACTCATGAATATGTCCGTGTTGTCTGCGTTCAGATGGGTGAGGAAGCTGAGGGGCAGGGGTTCCCCGTCATTGGGGAGGGGGTGGACGCAGCCGGTCCATGCAAACAAGTTGATTGCAAAACGAGCTGTTCCCGCGGTCCCGTGATAACGATCCGCCCGAATGCTTTGCGATCGATCAATTTCAAAGGGCGCGACACACCCGACGATTTTATCTCCGGAGTCCCGCGCGATGAAGAACTTCTCGATTGAAAACCCAGGCCATGAAGCCAAGCGTTCTTTGAATTGAGGCAGCTCGAAGTTCGATCCAAAGAGTCTCCGCTTGGATTGTTTTTGCAGGTAGGCGGCCAGTGCCTCTGTGTCTGTGGACTTTGCGCGATCGACAGTCACGGAAATCCTGTCAGGACGAATTTGTGGGTAACGCCCATGGACGCCGATAACTTCAAAGCGCCGCACCAGATGGAACCGAGGAGTTTCAGCGCGGTTAGAGCCCGCCGGGCGAATTAAGGTTTGAAATAAATGGTCTTGGCTCTCGGAGGTCATTGTGAAGACGTGTTCTACTCCGGACTGCAGCTCCGTGATCAGGGGGAAAAACCGTTGCGTGAAAGCGCGAATGGTGTCGCGCGTCGTGGCGATCCGGAGATCATGGATAAAACCAACGGGGGTGAGGACCCCGCGGATATGGACTCGTCGCACCAAGAATGTGAAACAACCGACCAGATCACCTTCGGTGTTCTCCATGGCGTAGGTCTCATGTTTTTCTCCCATGTACTCATACATTTCAAAAAACTGCTCACTTCGTTGAACTCTAAGGTCAATGGGTCCTTTGAGAAGTCCCTGAGAGATGAAGCGGCTCAAAGCCTTGGCGTCTCGGGGCCCGGCTTTAAAAAAAGTGAACGCGCGATCCGACGTGGTCGCTATTTCTGCCATAGGGTCTCAGGGATTTTTGACAAGTGATTGCACCATCGGCCGGCGACAAAAAAATAATCGCTCAAGCGGTTCACATAGCGGAGCACATATTCATCAAGAGGTTCTTCGGAGTGAAGCCGCACGATTCCGCGCTCTGCTCGGCGGGCCACGGTGCGGGCCAGATGAAGAAGGCATGCAGATCTTGCGCCACCGGGAAGAATGAAGTTCTGAAGAGGTGGAAGCTCTGCCGTCATTCCGTCGATCCACTGTTCCAATCGGGCGACGTGGGTTGCATTTAAGGGGGGGAGTTTTGCAAGCATCTGGGGATCAACACAGGCCAGTCGGCTTCCTAGATTGAACAGTTCATTCTGAATCTGAAGAATTTGGCTCAGGATTTGGGTGTTTTTCAAATGGCCCTGCTCCACCTCTGAAGTGACTTGCCCCAAAACCGCGTTCAATTCGTCGATCGTTCCGTAGCAGTCTAGCCTCAGATCGCCTTTGCTGATGCGCTTTCCTCCGACCAGTCCCGTGGACCCGTCGTCTCCCTGGCGGGTGTAGATTTTCGGTTTGACTTCCTTCATGCCCAGAGTGTGACATAGCTCCCAGTTTGAAGGGGAGGAAAATGTTGTGCGGCAACTGATTGTCTCGATTCCCCATAGTGGGGAAAAGGTTCCCGCAGAAACCCCCTGGTTGCAGGGGCTTCCTGAATCCGTGCTCATGTGTGATGTGGATCGCTATGTGGAAGACTTGTATCGAGGAACCTTGTCCCACCTGGAAATTCAACATGTGACTACGGAGTGGCATCGCTACGTCGTCGATTTAAATCGATTGGCAGAGGATCACGACGCATCCACGGTGGAGGGCTCTCCAAATCCGGCCGGTCAATTCCGCCGAGGGATTCATTGGGCTCATACAACCAAACACGATGTGCTATTGGCTGCGCCGATTTCGATGCGCTTGCATCAGCAGCTGATCCTCAAGTACTTCGATCCGTTTCATCAGAACTTAAGAGAGACCTTCCAGCGGGCTCGTAACAGAGGGGTTTTGGAAATTCTTCACCTGGATCTTCATAGCATGCCCTCGGTTGGAACCTCGGAACACAGAGATCCGGGACAGCGTCGTGCGGACGTTGTGATCAGCGACAATAAAGGCAAAAGCACCGATCCGGAATTTTTCGAACTTGTATGTGGCGCGTACCAAAAAGCTGGCTTTTCTGTCGCCAAGAACTGGCCCTATTTTGGGGGCAGAATTACGGAGTTCTACGGCCGCCCCAGCGAGCAACATCACGCCATCCAGGTCGAGCTTAATCGGGCACTTTATATGGATGAAACAACAAAGAAAGCGAGGCGGGAGCTTTGGCCCCCGCTTGAAAAGAAGCTGGAACAAGCCCTCCAGCAGATCCAGGGTGAGTTCCTTCGATAAAACGCAGGGTTTACCGCTGCGTGTTTGTGTCCGACTTCTTTTTGCAGAACATCCGAATGCTTTCCATTGGACCGTACGGAGTTGCAATGGTCTCATTCTCAGTCAGTTGAGAGATCAGGGCAACACCCCTGTTGAGTCCGTCAACAAACGAAGTGAGGGCCAGCTTCTGGCTTCCGATCATAGCATTTGCATAGAAGTACGGATCCTCCGGACCGCAGCGATGAAGAGATATTCTGAGAGAAGAAAACTTCTTTTCATCTGAAAATCGATTTGAGCGAATGGTTTGTGGGGTGCAAGAGCCGTCCCCATTTCTTGGTTTGAGTGCGAGTTGTGACGAGTCAGCAGCAAACTCCGCCTTGATGAGCTCAACCTCTGGGGCTCCGCCGCCGGGGTTGCCCGCGACCAGGCATGAAATCGTCAGGACATCATTTGCAGGCGCCACCGTCGCCACACCGATAAGGACAAGAGTGAGAGTGAGAAAGGTCCCGTTTTTCATTTTGAATCTCCTTTTTGAGTCGCGGCTTTTTGGTCCGCCGGCTTTTTGTCTACTGGCTTTTGAAAGCACTGAAGCCAAATCGACATCAAAGCGCCGGAGGGAGTACTGATGACCTCGTCGTCCTTCAGAGCATAGATGCTTGTTGGTCTTCCATCATTGAGGATATCGCTCAGGGAAGCCATCAAACTGAGGCTATGGTCGCCAAAGGTCGCGACTGATTGAATCTGAGCGGGGGTTCCGTGGCATGTGAGCAAGTCGATGCGTAACGAACTGAACCTTTTTTCATCGCGTAACGTCGGTGAAGAGAGGGATCGAACAGAACAGCCAAGCGCGCCAGGTTTAGGAACTTCCGGCGGAATCTTATCCGGGTCTGCGGCAAAGTCAGCAGTCAGTAGCGTGACATAGTCCCAGTTCAGGGTCGGGCCCGACAGAACGCATCTGACTTGAGTTTCCGCTCCAAAAGCGTTGCCCTGTGAGAGGACGGCGAAAAAGAAAAGGATCGTATTCTTGAACATGTGCACTCCTTGTTTTGGGGGGACTATAGATCCACAACGGATCCAGCGGCGTTACAGGTTGTTACCGATGTCTTTTTGCTGAAGGTTTTACCTGTCAAGCCCCTTTCGATTGCCGTTTGGGTCGACCTCCTTGTCTTAGCGGGGCGTCGAGGCTCTGAGCATTTGCTTGGCTTTGGAAAAAAAAATGCCGATAATCCCGATCATCGGTGAAAAAGCTCGCACAATCTTTTTTTAAGCTTCTTGGTTCGCTCAAGCTTGCAGTCGTTATTGTTTTGCTCCTCGGAATTATCTCGGCGTGGGGTACGATCGTTGAGTCGCGGTACAACACCATGACCGCGAAAAAGTTGGTTTATGAAAGCCCATGGATGATTGGAACCTTGGCGCTCTTGGTGTTCAATTTGATTTTCTCAGCCCTTGAGCGAGTGCCATGGAAGAAGAGACACTTGCCATTTTTGCTTGCACATATCGGGATCATCGTTTTGATTCTGGGTTCGTGGATGACCCAGCGCTTTGGAATCGATGGGAATATGGCCGTGGCGATCGGTGATATTTCCAATCGCGTGGAGTTGTTGGACACCGAGGTTCGCGTCTACCATAGCTCGACGGGCGAGTTTTTTGACACCCTTCATGTCGAAGGTGTGGACTTTTTAAGTTACCCGCCCTCTGCTGAGCACCCCGTGATTCTCCCTCGCGATACAACGCGTCTTTGGCATCGCTGGCCGCGCTTGGCCTCCTGGCTTGGGCAGAGTGCTCGACTCAATGATCGAGCTGATACTGGCTCCTGGCCCGAGATTAAATTGATCGATTTTTTCCCCTATGCGCGTCGAGAAACAGAAGTTGTTTTGTCAGACAATCCCACGCGAGGGCCGGCTATTCGCTTTCAATTCCAGAATGCCATGACGTCGGTGACAGACTGGGTTTCGCAGGAAAATATCGGGCAGCCAGGATTCTACGAAATGGGACCCGCGCGCGTCGTCGTGTCTTCCGTCAGTCTTGAGCCCTCGGGCCGAAACGAAATCATTGTGGTTCCAACAAAGGATCCTCAAGTCTTCGAGGTGACCATTTATTCGGCTCGAAAAGAACTGAAGACCATCCGGCGGTCGATGAAGGCCGGGGAGGCCCAAGCGGTTCCGTGGATGAACGCGACGTTTCGTGCATTCAAATATTTCGCCCGCGCCGATCTTCGGGATAAGTACACGCGGGTCCAGTACCCAACGGAACTCACAACGTCGGCAGTTTTGGTCGAGGCTGGCGGAATCAAGAAGTGGGTCGGTCTCAACTCCATGCAGCGATTCCAATTGGATAATGCGACCTTTGTTTTCACCTATGGCAACACGCGCCTTCAAACGGACTTCCGAATTCAGCTGGATAAGTTCAATGTTGGTCACTACGAGGGCATCTCCATGGCCAAGTCCTACGAAAGCACGGTAAGGATTGACGGCTCGGGGGAACCAGTTGTGATCTCCATGAACGAGCCTCTGAAACACAATGGGTATACGTTTTATCAGGCAAGTTTCCAGGAGGATGAAACTGGAAAGCCGACCATCTCGGTCTTGTCGGTGAATCAAGATCCGGGACGCTGGGTGAAGTATTTGGGTAGTTTGGTATTGGTTCTCGGAATCATTCTCTTGTTTGCGATGCGGAACCGGGCAAAAAAAGGTTCGGCCTCGGTCCCATCAGGCGGTTGAGCTTTGACGAAGGCAACTTGATCAAAAGGAGCGACTATGAAAGCGGTCTCGATTTTTCTCGTTCTCAGTCTGTTTGTCGGAGTCGAAGGGTGGGCGGCCTCGCCTCAAAATCGGATTTTGGGAGAAATCCCCATCCAAAATGGTGGGCGGGTGAAGCCGTTTGACTCTTTTGCGCGCGAATCCCTGCAGCTTCTTTATGGGAAAGCGGATTTTCAGGGGCGTGGAGCGGCAGAGTCGGTTTTCTCAATGCTTTTGATTCCGGAAGAGTGGTCGAACAAGGAGCTGATTCAGATTGGACGCAAAGACATCAAGGAGATGCTGAAGCTTCCGGTGGAGCGAAGTCGATTTACCCCCTCGGAAGTGATGGCGAAGATAGATCGTCTCGGGCTGCTGTTTCAAGAGCTGGGTGATTTGGTCAAAAACAAGGAAAAGCTCAATCCCTACTATCAGGGGGCCCAGCGTTTGGAGAGTCAGCTGGGGTTGTACCAAGGCATTTTATCGGGACATGTGCTTGCGTTTTTCCCGCCGGCGGAAGGTGACAAGTGGACTGGGATCAATCAGTTGGACGATCTGTCTCGGGAGAAGTTTGAAGCGGTCGCCAAGGGGTTTGCGACCACGATTCGTACCGATGATAGCGTCACTCTGCAGACCGCAGTGGACGCTTTGAAGGCTCACGCCAAATCCTTGCGTCCTGATTTGTATCCTGCCGACGCTCCAATTCGGCTCGAGCAGCACTACAATGAGCTCCACCCTTTCCGATGGAGCTGGATCAGCTATCTGGTCGCCTTACTTTGTTTTGTTTTCGCCTGGGGGATGCGCGGGTCCAAGAGTCGGGATAAACTTCTGATCTTTGCTTGGTGCTTTGCAGGTCTTGGGCTCGCTCTTCACACCTATGGATTTGGGTTGCGAGTGTATCTTTCGGGGCGCCCTCCTGTGAGCAATATGTACGAGAGCGTGATTTGGGTCGGCTGGGGAGGGGTGCTTTTCAGTTGGATTTTTGCGCGGGTTCAAAAATTTCCAATGATTATGGTTGCGGGAACTTTGACCGCAGTTCTTTGTATGATTGTTGCCGATGCGGCGCCGGTCATTTTGGATCCAAGCCTTCAGCCCTTGACGGCGGTCTTGAGATCGAATCTGTGGCTTACGATCCACGTGCTCACGATTTCGATTTCCTACGCTGCGTTTTTTGTCGCATTTTTCTTAGGCGACATCGCGCTGGCATTCTATATCCGTGGCGAACAGCCGATGAAGGCGCAGATCGACCAGCTGACACAGGGAATGTATTTTGCGATTCAAACGGGCGTTGTGCTGCTGGCGGCCGGGACCATTCTTGGCGGGGTTTGGGCGGACTACAGTTGGGGGCGTTTTTGGGGTTGGGATCCAAAGGAAACTTGGGCATTGATTGCGCTTCTTGGATACATTGCCGTACTTCACGGGCGTTTGGCCGGGTGGCTTCGTGGCTTTGGCTTCGCCGTTGGGAGTGTTGTGAGTTTTAGTCTTGTGATCATGGCGTGGTACGGAGTCAACTTCGTGCTGGGTGCGGGTCTTCATAGCTATGGCTTTGGCGGCGGCGGCATCGAGTACGTTGCAGCTTTTGTGGGGTTACACATGGTGTATGTCATTGTCGCCATCACCATTCGTCAGAGTCGAATCAAAGCGGCTTGATTCCATTCGGGTCGCCCCTAGTCGTTGAAACTCAAGATCACATTTGTGATCTCCCCACTTGGTGCAAGGTAAGTTCCTGTGCCACAACCTGTGGCCGTATAGATTCCGGTACCGGTACCGGACCCCGTGAAATTCATGGTGATGGTCCCTGAACTGGGAAAACTGCAATTGGCCGTACCCCAAGTCAGGCTGTTGAAGGAAAGTGTCGCGGTTGTCAGGAGTAAGTTGTGAAGGACCGTGACTGTCCCGTTCACGACACGGGTGGTTGCGCCCGATGGGAAGGTGCGCCGCCCTGTCATTGAAAGGTGTGGCCACGCTGAGGACATCGAGTGATCAAACAAGATGACGCCATCGGGTCTGAAAAATCTGCGTTGGATCCCGTTGATTTGGATAGTGCGGCTCTCGCCGGCTGCATAGATGACGGTGAGTCCACCTCCGGGCGAGGTTCCCGTGTATGTGGTGTGGCTGTCTGTGTGTGTGAGCAAAGAGGCACCGTCAGCGCGCAACAGCTTTGCGCCGTAGTCAAAGCTCCCCAGTTTTGTACTGGTTTTGACGAACGTACCGGAGCTTGGAATTTCGAGAGTCGCCTGAGAGCACGTGGTTGAGGAGGTAAATTGGAGCTTCCATCCACCGCTGAGGGTGGAAACACCTCCGGGTGCTGTGAACGTGCAGGAATTCCAAGTGCTGGTGATAGCAAAGGTCGTAACATTACAAGAGCTGAGCTGATTCAGCGAGCAGTCTGTTGGGTTGACGGCAGGAAAATTAAACACCTCGGTGTCATTTCCGATTGCGGACAAAAGGCCGACAACGGAGTCCACAATCAATGATGGGTTGTCTATGAGCGGCGAGTTTCCCGAGGGGTTTCCCGACGTGCAACCTCCTGTGAAAAGAAGAGCAAGGGTGGTTGCCGTCAGTGTCCCGCGGATCGTGCACATAGAGAAAGCATACTGAAGACAGTCGTAATCAGCGACCAGGATGTGGTGCGTTGTTGCTCATTTTTTGTGCATCTCCAGAGGTCTGTAAGAACTGAGAATTTTTAAGCTTTAATAAATAGATGCTTGCCATCAGATAGGTCGAGTCTTATCAATTAGGTTACAACAAAACAGCTTGTGATTTGTGCGGCATGTGGTGCCGCTAGCATCTGCGAGGGAGGGGCCACATCGGCATGAACACTTCAATCTCCACCAAATTTGGTATTGGCCTGTTAGGCCTCATGCTTCTGATGGGAGCGATCACCTTCGCTATCCCTCCAGTGGGTTACAACAACAACTATGCGCCTGAGCAGCCCGTTCCGTTTAGTCACCAGGTTCACTCGGGAAAACTCACGTTGGACTGCCGTTATTGTCATTCTAACGTGGACCAAGGGCGCCATGCGGGCGTTCCTGGTTTGAATGTTTGCATGAATTGCCATGGCAACGGAAAACTCAAGGATCAGGACCGCTACTGGTGGAAAAATCTCCGTGAGCAGTTTGATCGAGGGCTTTCGGTTCCCTGGGTGAAGGTGCACATGCTTCCTGACTTTGTAGCCTTCAATCATCAGCCTCATATCGCAAAGGGTG
>FRDC01000753.1_pt2 | contig 28538 bp, 37 predicted proteins | sample 1106171 | NCBI WGS metagenome assembly FRDC01 (sample SAMEA3930566, study PRJEB13176) | freshwater metagenome | biome: Drinking water system; feature: drinking water; material: water | place: Singapore | collected 2014-12-20 | reverse complement strand
TGCAGCTGCAGGCCACACAGACTGTACATTAATTGGAGAGAGACTGAACGGGTTTTCTTGAACCTGCTTTAGCGTCTCTTCAGCGCGCGAGAGCTTGTTTTCAAGCTCATCGATATGTAATTTTTGTGCAAAACTCTGATTCTCAAGTTCTTCAACTTTCTTGATGAGATGTTCTAAAGTTTTGCGAATAGGGGATTTTGCCATTACCCCTTAATTATACCTTTTAGGGAACAACGCCATCGGCTGGCTTCTCTTCTTCAGCAGGTAGTGCATATTGCGGAAGAATCTTGTCGAGCGCATCCTGAATAGGCCATTGCTCACAATGTTGCTTGCCTCTCACTGCTGCTCGCACAGCGTATAGAGTTGTAGCATCAAACTTCATGTTGATCTTTTCCCAGTCATCAGGTCCATGACGCCAACGAGGTTGCATAGTCTCACGCTGCCTAATCTTCGACTCCTTAATCTTCTGTTCAAGTTCCTTACGAATTTCATTCCACTTCTTTTTATCTAGTTTCATAGTATCTCCTATCGATACAGGGGTAAATTAGAAAGAAGTTTTCTAATCTTCTCTCTAGGTTGAGGCTTAATTCCAATAGTCATAAGCTGACCGTTCCACGGAGCATCAGGCTCACGGATGGCAGAAATTTCAATATCCGCAGCAATGAGTTTCACTTCCACGTCAAGAAGAGTTTTCTCGTCAGGAACAGCAAGCACAACTGCATGCGTATGCGGGGGAACTTCAGTATTCTGAGCACTCTCGCCCGCGGCGTGCACACACTGCGCGAGAGCTACTCCAAAAGGGAGATCTTTTCTGATGACCACATAGTGGTATAAGGTCTCAACCTTTTGTACTTCTGTTTGCGGGCCTTGGTTACCGCCGCTGGTGCTCTAAAAATTCCATAAGATGATTATACTTCAATTTATACCTCATCCCGCGAAGAAGTTCAATCTTGTACAAGATACTGATAAAATTAGTCATTCTATGTCTATCTGTCATTTTTGAATGTCCCAAAACCACCTGAATAGGTTTGCAGTACGTCTTTGCGAATATAACCATCATATTCTCTAACATCAACCTTAATATGCTTAGGATTTACAAGACCCAATTTACCTAGGATAGGTAGTATCTTAAAGTACTCGCTATATAGATAGTCATCGATAATAGCCATAACGCCCGCACCCGGACTCGAACCGAGAGCGCACCGCGTGAGCACGACGGCCGTTCTACCCTTGAACTATGCAGGCAATGATCCCTACGGGACTCGAACCCGTACCTATCTACTTGAGCATGTAGATCGCTCTACCAATTGTAGCTAAGAGACCTTATTTGAATGTTTAAGCACTTCATCTAAGTCTAAACCGCCAGAGTCAATATAGTTATTGATCTGCGAATGAATTTCTTTATTCCCGCCAATAAGACCTGTTCCACGGCAAGAAGGACATACACCAGTAGTTTCAAAGAAGGTCCACTTTCCTCTACCAGAGCACTTGCCACACACAGCAGCAACATGTGACAAACTTAAATTTGCAATTGCCTTAAAAAGAGCTGTCTTTCTTTTCATTTCTTAAGAATCTCGTCTACGTCTAAATGAAACTCAATGTAAGAAACAACTTGTTGACGAGTAGCCTCATCACCACCCATTACTCCAGTTGATTGGCACCTGGAGCAAGGACCACCCCACGTAATAGACTTGCCTGTTCCGTCGCACCGATTACACACATCAGGAGTAACATACTCGTTACAATCTAGATCTGTCCTGTGACCGTCGTAAGAGTAACAGCCTTCCCAATGTTTATGTGGAAACTTAGTTTCTAAATCAAGAGCCTTAATTGCTTTCTTAATGGCCGTCGAACGTTTCATTTCTTATCTCCAAGAAGAATGCCGTCTAGATGCTCAATTTCATGCTGAAGCATCTGAGCTCTTAATCCACTGGCATTGAGGGTCTTATCATTCCCGTCAACATCCTTATACGAAACGGTAATCTTCGTAAAGCGCATCACGTTTTCGTAAATACCTGGAAATGACAAGCATCCTTCTTGCATCAACTTCTTCGTACCACCGATACGAACTATTTTAGGATTAATAAAGATTTCCCGACCTTCTCCCACATCAGCGACAATTAGACGAATGGGCACGCCGATCTGAATGGCGGATAAACCAACACCCTTATGTTCATACATGACAGAAAACATGTCCTCAATCGTGCGTTTGTAATCGCTCGAGAGGTCAACTTCAGCGGACACTTGCCTTAGTCGCTCGTCTGGAAAAAGTACCAACATAATCTCTCCGGAACAACCTTAACTTAACAAGAATTGCTAAAAACCTAAGCAACAATCTTTCTTCATAAAAGCTATAGTGACCATTAATTATGCGAAATTCCAAGTCTTTCATATAGCCTTAATTTTGCCATGATGTACATAAACTTACAGACCATGTATTCCGCTTCGGGGTTCCTGAATAAGTCTGGAATAGTGGAGTTTTGTACTACAAAAGTAACTATGTGGTGAAAATCCAGACGCTTCATCAGGGATTATTATACGAAAAATAAAAAGGCCTCGGTTTTCACCGAGGCCTTCTTAACCCAAACAATCTACTTAGAAATTACTTACCTGCGTTCTTGAAGAAGCAGTTGAAGCGAGGAGTGTACACGAAGAGTGCACCGTAGAGCACAATCGCGAACTCGAGCGCAGTGGTCACAATCGCGAAGTTGATCTTCGAGAGAGGAGCTAGCTGCTTGAAGCGCATATTCTCAGCGCTCATGTCGAGTAGGAACGCTTCGCCGAGGCCAGGGAGCTTCGCGCCGCTGCAGCGATAAACGCCTGCACCAACGTTTGCCCAGTTGCCCATGAACTTCTCAGTACCAGCCGCACCGCCTGGAGCGCTCACATAGAGCTTCCAGACCTTCACGCCAGCGGGAACGCTGCCGAGGGTAACGTCTAGGTTCTGACCGAGAGTTAGAACAACTGCCGATGAAGCAACAGGAGCTGACTCGCCGCTGTCGTTAACTGCAGTAACCTTCACCTGGTAAGTACCAGCTGCGAAGGTTGAGCCTGAACCAGCGCCAGCGCCTGAGACCGTAAAGGTCGCAGCAGGAGCCGAAGCACCGCTTGCAATAGCGCGAACGCCAGTGCGAGGACGGAGGAATAGGTTAGGCTTTAGGTCGATTGCGCCTGCAGTGGTCTGAACCTTAGACACGTCGTAGCCAACGGTCTGAGCTGCAAGACCAGGAGCTGAACGGAACTGAGGATAGAACTGCTTGACGAATGCCGAGATTACAGCAGGCTCAGCGTGTAGCTCGCTAGGTGAACCGAAGTTCTCTAGCGCGATAACCGCTAGCGCCTCGATGTCGTCCTGTGCCATAACTGCACCAGCAAGGTCCTGACCGATTGAGCTGGTCGTACCATAGCCGTTGAAGTCACCGGAGATCATCTGTGCATCAGTGTCGCCCTTTAGAAGCTGCTTTAGAAGACCGCTCATCGCGATTGAGCTTGAAGGAAGGTCTGCATCCGCGCCACTCATAGCACCGGTGCTCTGGTTCTGGAAGTGTGCGTGACCCCAGTATAGCTCGCGCTCGACGTTCTTCAGAAGGTGCATAGTACCTTCCTTAGCTTGCTGCGCAACGATATCACCAACAGTGACCCGAACTAGAGTCATCTGGTGGCTAACCCGACGCCGCGTGCCGAAGAACACGATCTTCTGCCCGTCACGTACGTAGGTCGAATCTTCCTCTTGAGGAGCTCCACCTTCGCCGATGTAAGGCGCCGAATCGCTACCGTATGCGATTAGACGATTGTACTGCTCGAACAAGTTGTATGCCTTGTCTACGCTAATAGCAGGCCACATCTTGAGATTCTTCATGTCAAACGTGACGCTCTTTAGAGTCGTCTCGAGTGACTCAGCCTGTAGGACGCCACCGTAGGTGAGGTCTGTGGGCTTGCCAGCGCCGCCGTAGCCTGCGCTAATTGCCTTGTTTAGTGCCTCGATTTCAGCCGCTGACACGAGACCGGACTCGAGACCCTGTAATACTTGATTAACTGTGTCGTTCATATTATCTCCTTAAAAATTACTTAATGCTATATTTCGAAACAATCTTTTCCAGATCGTGTCCCATCTCAGCCATTGCGATGTCATTGCTGTCAACGCGACCGCCAGACTTCTTCAATTCAAACAGCTTTGAAGCTACTTCAGACTTCGATAGAGGCTCGCCTTCATCTGCAGACTTCATCAGAGGAGCAGCGCCTTTGTAACCTTGGCCCTTAGCAGGTACCGGAGCATCTGCGAGCTTAGTTACTGTTTCTAGGATGGTTGCTAGCTTGCTCTCGAGTGCGCCAACCTTCTGGTCAACGTAGCTCTTCATGAGAGTATCTGCATCTTCTAGAGACTTCTTCATCTCACCCTTGTGCATGTCAAGAAGTTTCTTAGCCATAGCTTTTTCCTTCTCTTCGTGCTTAGGATCATCCTTGTGAGGCTCTTTATCGTCCTTCTTGTCCTCATCCTTATCGTCGTCCTTCTTATCTTCAGCTTTATCCATTTTGTGATGGCCCGCATCAGGGTCAGCTTCGCTATTCTTGCCTTCAGCCTTGTCCATCTTGTGGTGACCAGCGTCGGGATCAGCTTCGCTATTCTTGCCTTCAGCTTTCTCCGCCTTGTCATCATCCTTATCTTCGTCTTTCTCATCGTCCTTCTTGTCCTCAGCCTTCTCAGCGTCAAGCTTGCCATTGACAGGCTTGCCTGCGAGCTTATCTTCGCCCGGACCCTTTAGGTCAACTTCAGCGGCTGAAAAACGAGACTTCTTGAGCTCCTCGAGCTCGAGTAGGGTCTCATCAATCAGGTCAGTGAGGCTCTTTTTAAGTTCCTCTTTCATAGTTTTGTTCCTTATAAGTTAACTTACTAATTACTGACCTAGACCAAGTGCATCAACGCTACCACGTAGTTCAGCAGTGAAAGTTGCATCGCTGTTCTCTAGGAGAACATTGTTGGCAAACCCGCCTAGCATGTGGAGAACCTTAGCAGCAACAACGCTGTCGATAACGTCCGAGATTGCATCAGCCGCAGTGCTTGAGCTCTTTAGCTTAAGTGAACCGGGGCTAACAACGCCAACACCTAGGAAAGGTGAAGTCGCGGGATCAACTCCGCCCATGGGCGCAGTGATCGAGGGTGCTACATATGAAACTGTTAGATCGTTCGAACCGTTGTCGATGACAACAGCTGAACCAGAGTTTGAGAGCACAGTGAGACCAAGTTGACGCGCATTGCGCTCAATCTTAGCCATGATCTGAGCTACAGCAGAAGTAGATGCCATGTGATTATTCTCCTTAAAAATTGCGTAAAAGCTTTTACTAAGACCCCACTCTACCACGGGCTCCTAGTTAAACTCTTGGCTTTATAGGTTAAGTTAAACCTCAAAACAGTATATTATAAGAATATGGCTAAACGACCGCTAGAAATTGATATGTGTAGCTCCAGCCAGCTGCGCGATACGCAGGGCGAAATGCTCAATGTCGAAGGTGCTGATATTGCTGAATTAGAAGCAGGAAGAGGCCGCTTAAACGATAATCATGGTAAGGGCTTCTTCAACTGTCTAGGCAAGGTAACTGCTGCTAAAAAGATCTTCAAAGCTGAGGATTGTGAAGACGATAGACAGCGTTATTACTGGGAAAAGGTGAAAAGTCCCTACATTTATGTCAAAGGTGTGCTTTTCGACGACGAAGACCATCCCAATGCCAAAGCGGCGGCCGCAATTTTAAGAAATATTCACAAGACTGACTGCCCGTTGAAAGTAAAGGCGTCAGTAGAAGGTGGAGTTGTTTCTCGAGGAATCAGTGATCCGGCGTTGCTGGCTCGCACCAAAATTCACTCAGTAGCACTCACCTTCGTGCCGGCTAATCAGGCTACGCTCGTAGAACCACTAAATCTAGACAAGAGCGAAACAGATGTTGAAGCAGACATGATCCTAATCAAGTCTGTACTTCATCTTGCTGAAGCAAACGTTCCATCTTTCCGACATATCACGCGAGACGCTTCTGCCGAAAAGATTGAAAACAATCTCAATGAGATTTTTCAAGCGTTAGGCTCTGAAGATGCTCTCAGTCTAAAGAAAGCTCTCATCGAAGATTCGCTCGAAAGCAAAATCGCCGATAATGTCCGCCAAATCTATCAATTAGTGAAAGCAGTTTCACAGCAAGATGAAGGTGCCGCTGCTTGGATTGGTGGCGGTGGAAGTCACAGCGATCGAGATTCTATTAAACCTTTCGCAGGGCAAGAAAAGGCAAACGCTCTAAGTAAACTATCTGAACTTACTCCTACTCGAATGACACAAGATGGAAAACGTGAATTTCTTCTCCACCGTGGAATGAGTGGGTACGAACATCAGAAACATATAGATCCCAAAAACGGGATTATCAATCATGATCGAACATCATCTTGGACACCTGATAGAAACACTGCGCAAGGTTTCGCAAGACATTATGAACAAGATGACGCTGATCGAGTAAAGCACTACGGAACACCAGAAGCAATTCAAAGACGAATTGCCGATCTAAAGGAATTCGGCGTTCACGAAGATGACATTAACAACCAGATCAACGACATTAAAGAAAGAATTGCTGCGCATCCTAACGCTAAAGCAGGTCAAGTAGCTAGTGCTTGGGTTCACGAAGATCAAATTCGTCATCTACCTACTTTTGGATCAGATGACTTTGACAATGAGCAAGAAGTTATTGTTGAGCCTGATCACAATTCTGCTATACACATCGAAGCTGATAACGACATGGATAAGAAGGAACTAACTCATGTTGCTTTTGGAAAAGCACTTACAGCAGGATATGGTGGAGCAGGTGCACCCATGGGTATGACAGGTGGATCAGTGCTTCAAACTGAATCACAAGAACTAGGCCCCAAGAGACTTACATTTATTGTCTGCGATCATTGCGGTAAAGAACAAGTTTATGGGAAGTTCCAAGTAAAGTGCCGTGAACCTGAATGTGGAAAGGCTTTCTCTATGGCAAAGCTTGAGAAGTTCTTCAGTCTTCAGAAATCAAAAAAGAACACTCCCGAGGAACAAGCGAAGATTGACGATTTCTTACGTCGACGAGTGGCTGGCCAATCACCGCACGCTACAATGGGTACGGGGACGAAAGGTCATCTACCTCCTGCCACGGAAGGAACATTCCACGGGCAAGGCGCAACCACTTCGGGTAAAATTGTGCACAAGGGAGTTTCATTTACCAATAAACAAACTGGTGAGCGAGGCTTCGCGAGTCATCCTCAGCAAGAGCAGCATCACTGGTCTTGGGACCACAAGAACAAGAAATGGAACCACATTAGGACTTCATACGGAAGCCCTAATAGAGGTTAATTTCCGATCTCAAAATCACCGTCGGAGCCATTGCTCCCTTCGAAGATTGATTCGCCATCGAGGTCTTTTCTCAGATTGGCAAACTCTTCACGGTTTCTAATCTTAGTCATTGCCTCTTTCTCAACCTTCTTTACTGTATCAACCGAAAGACAGTTGAGGGCGGCCACTTCAACGTCAGATAAGGTTTGCTCAGACGCAAACTCGTCAATATGCTTAAAAAAGCAGTAATTCGCTGTTTGGCTATTGACCGCCCAGGGGCATCCAGGTAATGCATTCTCTTCCTCTTCGGTGAGTTCACGGCCAGCAGTACGAATTGCCCGAAGGCGCATTACCGCCAACGGGCAAAACTCTTCAGGCATTGTATCGAGCATTCGTGGACATCTATTGTCCATCTTAGTTTTTTTGGTCATCTGGTAACACCTGATCGATGTCCGGATCTTCTAGACCTAGAGTAATCTTTTTAGGAACCATGGTGATTACGACTTGAGGAATATCACCTGCGGCACCATAAATAGTTACGTCCTTAACATCTGGCACTCTGACGCCATCGATCCATACTCCATTCTCCGGATCTCGCCAAAGACGTTTTAAAACAATCTTAACCTCAGACATTAGTGCACCGTCTCATTCTTAGGGACACGGATATAGTCTTGCGATTCTGAGCCGTCTTCATTTACAACCACGTCACCAACCGGTGTAATAACGGGAGGAGCGAAGTCACTCCGCTCAAAATGCTCTAGAGTGTTAGGAGCAATATTCGTCGGAACGGGTTCGGGCTCAACCGGTGCCGCAGGAGGAGGATTGCGAATAGCAAGAAGCTCAACAACATGATCCTCACCGTTCAGCTGACAAGCAACCTTAGTGCCGATAGGCTTACCCGCTAGATCGCGAATAAGAGCAGGAACACCGCACTCAGCTAGCTTAATGCGCGAACGAAAGATGCCAGCATTATCACCAGCTGTCGTCGAGGTGATAATAACCGTGCTATCATCTTGAACCACATCGCCGATAGTGAAGTTTCCGGCCTTATCTTCAGCATCCGAAGCCTCGATGAAGTCGTTGAGTCGGAGCTCTTCAGCCTTAGCAGCCATTGCAGACATATCGAAATTGCCGATATTCTGCATTGCGAGAATCTTGTACTGTAGTTCATTAATAACACCAAAAGCCTTACCTAGGTCTTTGCTTAGGTTCTGATTATTCTGCATGAGCTGCTGAACCATCATCTGAGTAAGGCGACCAGCCATCTGCAGGTTCTTGAGCTCCTTATCCAGCGACTGTAGCATCTCAGTCTTATTGAGCTTAGGTTCTTGCTTCACTCCACGCATCATTCCACGAATTGCCTTCATTTTTGATTCTCCTTGAGTTTCTTACAAAAGAAACGTAGCAGTTCTACTTCTTCCGCCGAAAATTGCCCCGTAGGGTTCTCGATCTTTGTACCGAGAATTTTCCCTAGCTCTGTATTTAGGAATGTGCGAAGGTTGATCTCGATCTTGTCGAAGATTGGACCCTTCTGCTTAACAATCCGCTTACCTAGCACTTCATTAATAGCATTAGCGGTTTCGAGCTTCATTTGCTCATTTGTAAGCTTTGGCGCTGGCGGTACAACCACTGTTCTCTCAGCCTCAGGCTTAGCTTTACTTTCCTGAGGAACAATCTGCACTTGAGGAAAGTCCAGAAGAGTCTTCTTCTGAAAGCCATATTTATCTGCCATTGCTGAAAACGCTGCCCGTGCACGAGTGAACTGAAGTTTGGTAAGTGGTTCATTATTGTCAACACAACGCTTCCAGTGAGCCTCCACATTCGGGTCATGCATGAGAATTCGGTCTGTTCCAACTGAATCTTCAAGCTCTCGTAGAGCCTCGAGACCCTCTTCAGAAAGAAGAGGTTCACGTCCATATACTTGTGGCCATACTAACTCACCATAATACGAACGGTCTAAAACAATATCTTTGTGAGCAGCTTGTGCCACTAACTGCATCTGCTCTTCAAGAAATACATCTGGGGTCATACCTTTTGGCGGAGCACTCTGATGAATGAGCTCAAAACCCTTAGCTTCAAAATGTGCCGCAACGCTGGACTTACCTGTTCTGTCTAGACCTTCAAGAATAACAAGGGACACGATTGCTCCAATTGAGATAACGTATAGAGGGATTATACTAATGAAAAAATCACGCGAGTACAATCCCCTCATGCCAATTCTAATTAAATCAAATGCATTAACGTTCGATGATGTTCTTCTTGTACCACAGTATTCTGACATTGCATCGCGCAAAGAAGTCGACCTTACTACCACTCTTTTGGGAACTAAATTCCCCACGCCTATCTGTTCCGCTAACATGGATACAGTTACTGAAGTTGAAATGGCGAAGAAGATGTGGGATCTTGGTGGATTAGGCTTCCTACACAGATATGCACCACACGACAAGGTGTTAGAGTGGCTCAAGAGCATTCACGAGAGCAAGGCTGTTGCTATTCCATCTATTGGAATTAAACCTGAAGATTTCAATTATGCAATGGCGTACGCTGATGAAGGCGTGCTAGCTATCAATATCGATATTGCCCATGGCGACAGTGCACACATGGTTGAAATGGTAAAACGCCTTACCAAAGAAGGCATCGATGTCATTGCAGGCAATGTAGCAACTTACGATGGAGCAGCTCGACTAGTAGACGCTGGAGCTAAGGTTATCAAGGTCGGTATTGGACCTGGCTCTCTCTGCACTACACGCATTGTTACTGGACACGGCGTTCCTCAGCTATCCGCTATCGAAGATTGCGCTCGCCTAAAGAAGCCTTATCATATTTCCATCATCGCTGACGGCGGCATTCGTAATGCCGGTGACTGCGTAAAAGCTCTAGCATTCGGAGCCGACATGGTGATGGTGGGATCTCTTCTAGCAGGAACTGATGAGAGTCCCGGCGACCCTATTCAATTAATGAATAAAGAGGGTAAATTCTACGTAGCCAAACAATACCGAGGTATGGCAAGTAGAGCAGCTCGAGATTCTGTAACTAAAACAGATTCCTCCTACACTCCTGAAGGTGAAGCTACCTACGTTAAGATGAAAGGTCCGGCTGCTGAAGTAATTCAGCAACTAGTTGGCGGCATGCGCTCGGGTCTTAGCTATTCTGGAGCTCACGATCTAAGCGAGCTTCACCAGTATGCTATGTATGTTACCATCACTGGTAACGGAATGGCTGAAAGCAAGCCACACCTAATTACTCGCTAAGTTTGTTGATCGGATTTGCTAACGTCTGGCCGCCAACATGAGTGGCCTTCGTAGCACCAAACTGCTTAGCAGAATCGTGTAAAGAAGCCTTCACGACATTGTGAGCGGCATTAGCCTTAAGCTGCTCCATCTCCATTTCGTGCTTCTCTTTGTCGCGATCGTGCTCTGCTTCGGCGTGCCGATGCTCTTGCTCTGCCTTTTGCTGCTCAACCTGAGCTTGCTGAGCTTCTGCGTCCTGCTGAGCGGCCATCTGCTTCTTCTGATCCTTAACATTGATAAGAGACGTAAGAAGTTGCTGCCAAGCCATAAAGCTAGGATCACCGGGGATATACTGTAGTTCTTTGCGTTCGGCTGCGCCCTTATCGCCAAGGAACATCTCGCGGATTTCACCACGAGTATAGTTCTTCTCAACTAGAGCCCAGAATGCAGCACTAAGAGGTAGATCTGCAATCTTATGCGGGATTGGATCCTTCTGCGTCTGACGAAGAACGTCATTCATGCTCTTGTAAACTGAAACTTCAGCTTGAAGCTGGGCAATTTCAGTTTGCGGGGTCTCATCTGTGTAACCAGTAAAAGTAAATACGTACTTCTTCGCTAGTTCCTTATCGAGAGCAGGAAGAATATCGCAGTTGATGAGATCCTCAATAAACGTAAGGATAGGTAGAAGACCGCGCTCACGTGAGTAATTAACCTTGTATTCGCCGCTCTGCTGGGTCATCGCTGAGCGACCATTACTGGAAACAAGATAGTCTAGACCTAGTTCCATAGGGTCAATCTGGAACTGAGTGCAGAGAATGCGCATTAGATGATTATTAAAATTGATGTACTCCATCTCGCGAGCAGAAGCCGAGATCGGTACCCACTGCACTTCATCCAAGCCAGCAACGATCGGCGTACGCCAGGCGTTCTGTTGACCCGTGATGCTGTTATAGAAGCTACGGCGGAAGTTAGCCAGCTGTTGCTGTGTAACGGTTCCTTTAAGGTGAAGAACGCCCTTGGAGGCATACCCATGGGTAAAGAAGTTTGCATTGAAGTTCTCCACGTCTAAGTGAGAACGAACAGTAATGATCGCTAGCTCAAGAGGACTATAGCAATATCCTCGAGAATCAATGAAGTTCTGAGGATTAAAGAGCTTGAAGATCATGTCTTCATCGCCGAAGGTAGCTAGAGGACGATTGTCGTAAGAGACTTGAACGTACTTCTCATACTCGTGCTCCGGTGTATTAACTTCCTGAGTCTGAGCAGGATCGTTATCGCTCTTAGGTTCGTTAAGTTTCCTAGAAGCCTTTGCATCTGCTTGAACAGTAGCCTTAGGTAGTTGCTTATTAATTAGATACACTGACTCTGCGGGGCGAGGTCGGAATCTATGTAGCCCACCGGCGCGAGTCTTAACCTTTTCAACAGCAACGTGCCCAAATGTAATAGCATCACGAATAGTTAACTTTAAAAACTCACCAAACAAAATTCTATCTTCTGTAGGTACGTTTTCTCGACGACCGCAGTTATAAATAAAGTCTTCAAGCATTGCAATTTCGTCACGCTCAGCAGCCGAGTAATCTGATTGATTATCCCGCTTGTGAAAGCGGAATCCCATTTCGTGGCGACGATGTTCAGGACGAGAGAAGCGCGCGGCAGTATCTACACGGCACTGAATGATGGAGGAGATAAGCCAGTCACGCAGCGATACCTCTTTAAGAGTCCTATTAGTAATTCGACTTAGTTTGGTCTTATAGTTGTAGTTGTTGCTGACCATATCGAAATATGGATCATCAACGAACTGCCGTGCGATCTTCTTCTCTTCGTCAGGCTTTTCAGGTGTTTGCGGCAACCTGTCAGCAACATTTTCGGGGGCGGATGTTGGTTCTGGAGCAGATACTCCATCGGCCTTTAAAAGCTCCTGAATCTCACCCTGAATACTTTTCTTAAGCCAATCGTTGTACCATGCCATGGACTCAATTATACCTTATGTTAACTTATCAGAAAGACTTAAAAATTCCAAAGGAAGGAACCGCTACCACCGCTTTCCCCATCTTCCTTATTTTCTGCCTCTGCATCTAACTCTCGGGATGTCCCGATCTTCCCTAACTTAGTCAAATCAGGTGGTTCCTGATTGATTTGTAGTCCCTGAGACAAAGCATACTCCATTGGAGTAGGCATACGATTATAGTCCCCAGCTGGGGTCTGCAAACCTTCCATATCACTAAAGGCTAGCCCACCACCTAGAACAATCGTACTCTTTCCGAAAAGAATAAACATAATATAACGCAAGGCGTCAATCCAGTGATTATCACGGTCGTCGGGGTCATCAGTAAGTTCACCTGCTGCATTTAACTTATAGTGATACTTAGTGAATTCATCAACAAGGGGCTTGCAAGTCTCTTCTGCCAAGAACATCTTAGGATAAGCAAGTCCTGGTACCCGAAGAAACTTCTTCACTGTTTGGATACTGGCGTTGATTTCAGGTTTGATAGCGTCATTGGCACACGGCAATCCAGCTTTCTGCATTTCCAAAACTGAACCTTTATCTGCAAGATCCGGAGCGTAGAGCTGACAGCGATACTTATTGTGATATTTAGTTTTCAGCTGATGAATCCACATTGGCTGTGAGATATAGGTCATACCGTCACATTTCACAACGAAAACATTCTCATTCTTGTCCACGAAGATATACACTACCGTATGCGGGTTGGACCATCCCCAGTCAATTCCACCGTAGCAAGGTAATCCCATCTCCAAGCACTTCTTTACAAATAGATCATGTGTGCACGTGCCTGGAAATTCTTTACCGGTCAGAATTAGCCACATCTGATTCCAGGATTTAACGTGGACCTTCTCCTCAAACTCTCTAAAGATGATGCCTTCCGAAGATGGTTTTAGATTGAATAGCTGAGATGCAGCCCAGTCATATCCTTCACCAAGAATCTTCTGATTAAGCTCATCGATACTCTTAAGCATATTTGATTTAGAAACCTGCTTCTTAGCATCACCACGACAAAAAACAGCAACCGGACAAGTCTTACACTTATCAAACATGCCTTGTTCTAAGAAATAGTCTTTTTGTTTTGAAGTCTCTAACTTATTATATTGTTCAGTTGTAAGAACCTCACCTTTTTCTACGTTGAGGTAATAATCTGTAGGGAACGTCCCTGAACGCTCGTCTAAACACCTTTCAGTGAATTCAAGCGCTGTCCAGCACCGAATGTGACGAACTCGTTCGCCTCTCTTATTGATAGCATTCTCCATCATCTCGTTCATGAGGCCTGCACGAGACTTTCGAGTTGAGATGCCGATACGAAGTGGTTTCTTGCCCTTCTTAGTATCTAGCATACCTGCAACTTCTTTGATTGCCTTAAGACCTTCACCTTGAAGTGTATCTAACTCATCACAAGATACTAACGAGCAGTGAACGCCGTTTAGCGCTTTCATCGTTGTTGGAAGAATTTCCATAGCACACTTGGTGCCATTTACCTCAAAGACGCTCTTCGACATAGTGTTCTTCTGAAGGATCTTCTCATTCTCAGGTACACCAGGTGGATCAATGATAGCCTTAACGTTAGGTGCCACACAAAACTGTTGAATATACTCATACGCGCGCTCTGCTTGCTGCATGATTGCGCCAACGTGAGCAATATCGCGTTGATCATGCAGCATGATCATAAACTCTGCAATTGCAGCTCCTAACGTCTTCCCAGAACCTCGAGACGCGACATAGAGCAGCTCCTGAATCTTATCGGGATTATTCTTATTGACACAAATGTCATAGATCTCCCACACGACCTGAAGAGGGTTAGTATCTGCATGACGAGATACTGTAAAGTCAGGAAGGTCGAGTCCGAGAAAGTACTTAATCCATGCTTTGCATTCAGCCTTGGTCTTACAAGGCTTAAGCATGATTGCTCGTTTCTGCTCTGTAGTGAGCTGTTTTTGAACCTTTTTAGCCATTCTCTGTATCCATATCCATAATAGTTACTTCTTTAGGATCGTCCTTGGGCTCAGGCAGCGCACGCTGATTATGAGAAGACAAAGCGGAAATCATCGGAGAAGTTTGTTTCTTATCGCCGCCACCAGTAGCTCCAGTAACAAGCTTTAAAAGAGTATCCGTAATATCCTTATAATCCTTAATAGAAGTAATACGCAAAGAAGGTTTTGGGTTATTAGCTGGATCACGAATATACTTAGCCATAGAATCAAGATGTTCGGCATTGGCTACAGCCATCATGCCAGTTAAGAAATCAACCTGATCAAGAACACTCTTAACAACCTTAGCTTGAACTCTATCCTTAAGAGTAGACATCATGCGATCACGATCTGACGGCCACTTTTTATACGCAGCCGTAAACGCAATCTGTCCTAGTGGATATTGAGGAAAGTTTTGTGCAAGCTTAACAAGAGGTTCACCTAGAAGGTAGAGCTCAAATAATTTTGCAGCCTCAAGATCAGGAATAGCACCTGCCGTTTTATGAGCCCGTAGCCAACGAGTAGCAAGCTTAATCTCTTCCTCAGAAAGTCCATATTTTTCTTCATCTGTCAAATTAGTTTTAAGTGCCATCTAGTTCTTCCCAGGCTGGATTTTCGCGAATAATAGAAATGACGTGACGTAAACGCATCAAGCCAATATTCTTTATACTACTAATATCTCTAAGCGAAACTCCTAAGATAAGTAGTTGAATAATTGATTGTTCTAAGTCAGTAAAGTGATCAAACACCCACTGTAGATTAAAGTCAGAGGGGTTCTCTAGTTGCTTCCAGACAGTAATCTGAAGCAACTGATCTTCACTGTATTGTTTGCGAATTTGAGCTAAATAATCAGACAGCGCGGATAAGTCACTATTTTCTAAATAGTGAACCCAAAGTTCTTGCTGCTCGTCTTTATCCGTCGTTAGGTGGTTGATTAGATCCACCGTCTCTACTGTCTTCATTTTCAGCCTCAAGACTATCTACATACGAGTCGAAGCTGATAATGCTAGCTTTTGCAGTCCACTTAGGACCACAATAGTCTGCTACGAATGAGCTTAAAATCTTCTGAAAGTCAAGACACCCTTCACGTTTCAGTAGACGCTTAAATCTCCACATACCAAACACTGACTTAGATACAGACAGTTTGTTATATTGAGCGATTTTCTTAATGAGCTCAGGAGGAACATAGATGATGTAATCAACTAGTTTTGTTTCTGGCGTGATTTTTAATTCCACTGCCTGAACATCCTTATGAACGATCGACCCACAGAAGAACAGCTGATTTTTGACATTATCCGAGACTAATCCGTTGTTTAGAAGCCAACGGTCAGAATCCATAATCTTTACAATATCAGTGCTTTCCATAGTCTTATTATATCGCGCCTTGGGACTTTACTTGCTCTAGAACTTCTTTAGCTTTCTGCAACACCTTGTCTTTATCTAAACTTCCGTTGTAGACTTTGCTCACAAACTCAGAGAGAATCTGCTCCATCGAGACTGCATTGATAGAAACCTTCTTTCGCTCCTTATCTGTAAACACCGTCTTAAGTCTTATACTCAGACCTTTTACTAACTTCAAATACTTTGGTGATTCTACATATGCAACCACTTCTGCTTTAGGACCAGTGAATTCGAGGAGGTAATGGTCATTTTTAGTTCTGTCAGATGTAGCCTGTTCAAGGCGTAAATGAATGTCGCTAAATGTCGTGCTGCTATCACACGTAAATTTGAGGGTTTTCCATGCAGGCATAGGTGTTTGAGTGAAAGAAAACTCAAACGTATCTGTGTCGAAGGTACTAATACCCTTAATTTGGTTGGCATCGGAAGCATCCTGGCTGTAAGGTGATCCTACATATACTACTTTTCCTAAATTGTGTTTCTTGTGAATGTGGCCAGAAATAATAATGTCTGCGCTGATCGTATCGGCATCCACACCTTCAAGAGCATTTACTGGACCGTAGTCAGCACCTAGGAAGGTCTGATGTGCGACACAGATCGGTTGCGTCTTCTTTGGAAAATCATTTCCATCGGCCAGATACGGAACAAACGTCATCCCAAACAGATCCTGGGGTTCATCTACGATGTATAGATTTGCAATCCTATTCTTGAATGGAAGCAGAGCGTGGTATTTAGAATCCTTCGGGGTGTAATAGTCATGGTTACCAGCTACATAAACATAAGGAATGCCCATATCAACTACATGATATACATGACTCATTAATTCATTTAGTACTTCAGAACGAATAATTGCATGCGTATCAGCTGCATCTCCTAAGTTAACAACTAAGTCTGGTTTTTGCTCTTCAATAAACTTATTAATCCAAGCAAGAAACTGAAGAGCAAGAGAAAACTTATTAATGCGAAGGTGCATATCTCCGATAAACAAAATTTTCATTACTTGCCTCCTTTGCTTCTATTATCTTCCTTCCAAAGTGGTTGCAAGTTAGTGTAATGACAAGCTTGTTTTACTTGTTCTACATCAAACATATCAAACGAAATTAATGGTTTAATATGGTCAATTTCCCATAAACCATAATTATTCCAAGTCATCCCTAATTGAAACTTGGATTCCAAATGTTTCTTAAGTTCTTCAATTGAGCAACCTAATTCCTCAATCGCAGAAGCGACTTTAATCTGATTAGTACGTTTAAGAAAATTATTAAGTCGTCGTCTTAAGTTACCTCTAAGACGAGCTTCAGGATGAGAGTTAAGATATTTAGTTTCAGCAGCAATAACTCTATCTGGGTATTTTTGGACATATTGAGCTCTAGCAGCTCGAACCAAGTCCGGGTTATTATGAGCAAAAGTTCTTTGATGTTCTGCGTGGGCTTCTTTGTTTTCCTGATTCCACTTTAAAGCTTTTTGCTTTTCGCATTGTTTGCACTGAGAGCGATGACCATCAGGTCTAGCTTTATCCTTATAAAAGGTTAGAGTTAACTCTCCCTCAAATCCGCACTTTGAACATGTCTTAATCTGCAAGGATTTTCTCCATAGAAGCACTGAAGCTATTATCCTTCAATTCTTGCATGGAACCTGCGAATATAGGAAACTCCATGTTAGGCATAGCCGTAATTATGACAGGACCGACAACGGTCTCTATTTTCATAACCTGCATGCCAGTAGGTTCATTTAAATTTCCCAACATTATGGAAAATCTTGAAGCACACTCTTTATTTAGAGCGGATACCAATTCTGGCTTCATAAAGACTTCTGAGGGACAACTTAGTCCAGCGTCGAAATGAGCTAGAGCAATATTATCAATAACCTCAATCAAACTACAACCTGACGATAGGGCATACTCAATACATGCCCCATTCGCCAGATAGTATTTGTAATTAGTCTTCGTTGTCAAAACTGATACCGTCCTCGATATCGTCAATAACAACACCATCAGCATCAACCTTAATTGCGTTGGAGTCCCTGTGAGAAAAACAAGCTTTCATGAGCTCAGCCTGAATTTCTTGTGAACCAACAACCCACTGCTTCATGTTGTCTTCGCCTTTAATTGCATCATGATCACCAAACACCCACATCATGTTGTTTGGCTTTCCTGTGCTTTCGCTAATAGGATGGAAAATCAGACCAAGAGATTTGCCTAGTTCGAATAGCTCTTCGCCAGTGTTAATAACACCATCATCATAGTGATACGAGAACTGAGCGACTCGGGCTGGACGACCTAGACGATTCTTCTTTACTTTGACTCGGATGATATGGCCAACTTGATGATCAGAGCCTGAAAGAGCTTTACCACTTTCAAGTACACCGGCCTTAGTATCTAACTTCGTAATCTCAAGCATCGCATCAGCAGCGTGTTTGAGAGCCTTACCTTCAGTAATAACGTAAGGATTCCTAAGCGCCTTCATCGGGTCAATTTCCATCGTAACTTGCTGAATCAGAAAGACAAGCAAGTTATATTCTGCAACGATCGGAACAACCCACTTGAGCGCCGTCGGTAGATACGAAGCACCAGTACCACCCATCTTCTGATCAGTAGTCTTTTTAGCATTCATCTCTTTAGGATACATGATCGACTTAATGGAATCGATAACGAATCCACGAATCGGACATCCATCCTGCAGAAGTTCCTTCATCTCGGTCTTCATGTAATCGAAGATCTTCTCTGGGTCATTTGACCGACGCAGATATAGACGATCTGGATCACCACCAAGCTTCACGAATAGAGGAAGATTGAATGAGAACTCAGCATCGAACCACACAAAGATAGCTTCAGGATCGCGCTTTTGAAAATCGGCGATAGCCATCATAGCTAGCATTGACTTACCAGCAGATTCCGGTCCGTAAGGTACATAGACCTTACCAGGCTGGAATCCACCAATGTCAAGCGCCCAGTTGAGCGAAGGCGAACGTGATGGCAGCACAGGAGGCAAAATGCTCTTCAGCTGAGATGCTGCCATCCCAAAATCAGCTGATAACTTTGAGAGCCACTTGTTATTCATTAGTAAACCTCAGTAACTTCCGCGTAGACGGGGCGACCAACCTGGGGAAGACGGAGATAGCGAGGGAAGCAGTGCGTGGTTGCCGTAACAGCGCGACCATCGCGAACGCGGTTAACCTCGAAGGTTACCTCGTGACCATCAATGGTAACAAAAACCTTGCTACCCACAACTAGCCACTCGCGGCTAAGTGCGTCAACATCCTCTGCATTCTCGAACTGAGCGAGATTCAGGGTGACCAGCGTTCCATCGTTTCGTGATGCTTTAGTAAATTTAGTTTTCATAGGGTATTTTCCTTTAGTTTACATGCCTTCAAATTCAGTCATGTTTGCGTCAGCATATGTGACCTTTTTGAGGTCGTCATGCGCCTGCTTAAGTTCGCTGACCTTTCCCTTAAGCAAGATTACTAGTGCTTCTGTCTGCGCCTTCTGATCCTTTGCTTCCATTACAGCAGGATCGACATTCACATATTGTTTTCGTGCCTCAGATGTATCCTTAATACCTCTGGCCTCAAGATACGCTTTAGCATTTTCTAGGTAGGCAATGGATTCTACGTACTCAAGTCTAGCTTTTGCTTTCGCGTCGGCTTTTACCGCTCTTGCATACAAGTTTGTTGCTACATCCTGACCTTGAATAAAGTCCCGGAGATAGACAGGCACCATCGCTTTCGAGATGGACGCCATGTCTTCAATCTTGTTTATGTAAGTAGCGAGTTGAGTGATGTCCATTACCTTTTCAGGTAGGTCACTCATCTATTAGCCCTTTAGGATTGCATCTGCCTGAGCCATGAACTCGTCATCATCCAGCACAGGTGCTGGAGCTGCCTTCTTCGTGGCTGCCTTGGGAGCAGGTGCTACTTCCTCATCATCGTCGTCCTTAAGAAGGGCGACAGGTACTTTGCCCGGCTTCGCAGGTGACGTAGCCATCGTAGGTGCTACTTTATTAGGAGCCGTCTTGCCTGCAGCTGCAGGTCCCGCTGCAGCCTCCACCGACTCCTCGTCCTCGTCATCGAGGTTCACAGGGACAGTGAGATCAGCCTCAGGGCAAACCTTATAGAAGGTATCGAGATTCGCTTGAAGAATTTCGTTAAGATCGTCATACGAATTAGTCTTGTAGACCGAGCTTAGGTCATATGCGAGATTGTCGAAGTTCTGAACAACCACCTCAGGAAGAGGAGAACGATCGTCAACGAATGAAACCGCGGCACCAACCTTCTGCTTGGTCTGAACCTTCTCAACATCGTATTCAGTATCGAAACCTTCACCAGCGCGCTTTACATTGAACCACACGCCTGAATCCTCGTCCTCGCTATTAAGCGACGTAGGATCCTGGTTGTAATCGCGAATGTAATCATTCATGCAAGCCTTCATCTTCTTGTGAGCAGTTGCCTTGAGCTCTAGAAGACCAACAGTGCCTGCCTTATCAGCCGCGTTGTAAAGGTACGTAGTCTTAGGAGATACGTCACGAATAAACTTCGCAAGCCGTGCAAACTTCGGATGCTTCTGTACTGACTTGTCATCCATGCCGCGAGCCTTGAGAGTACCTTCCATCTCATCTAGACGAGTCCGAAGACCGTCAACAAACTCAACAACAGGATCACGCTTCTCGCTCATTAGAGACGAGGCAAACGGACGAACACGACCGCTCGCGGGATCAGTAAGACCCCAGATAATCTGCCATTTTCGGTAGGGATAGCCGTTCGAATTGTCTCCAAACGGAGGGAGAATGCGGAAAATATTGCTACCGCTCTTCACCTTGTGTCGGATCCACTCCTTTGAAGTCTTGAGTGAGTCCATATTCAGCTTAATCTTAGTATTTGTATTCATAGGTTATTTCCTTATTTGGTCAAAGGGTATCTTCAAAATCAGCTAGCTGATCCCTCAGATTCCTCCTTGGTAACAGCCGGCTTTCCAACAATTTTCTTGGCTTTTAGACCAAGATATTCATCTACATCTTTCTCTTCGATTGAGTCGACGCCGTTCCTAGTAAAAGCACCCGTGTCGCACCAATCACCGACATAGTAGATCAACTTCGATCCAGGCTGCCGGTTTCTAACATTATACTCCAAAACCTTCTCAAAAACAGTAGGGCATTCCTTTTTTACCAAACGGACGATGATTTTACTCATATCATCCTCATCCTTAAAGGGCAGACCTTCATACTGAGAAAGCGGTACCTTGAAAATATCAAGGGTTGGGTCGTACTTCTGACGAATAGCATTAAGAATATCTCGTAGGTGATTAACACCAGTGAGGTTCCTCTTAGCTGCCTTATGAGCACATGCTCTAATTTCCTCTAAGAAATCAGGCGACTGAATAACTACTTCACCCTTCCTTAAGGTCGCTGGGGCAGTCTTTACACTTACGAACTTGGACATGAATATCTCCTGTTTGGGGAGATTATACTAATCGTCGGACAAACGCTGAATTTCATGTATATCTAAGCAAACTGGAGTCTTCCAACCAGGTTTTAATTCGCCCTTAACATATACGATAGAGTTTTTATTCCACCCAAGAGCCTTCTTCATCTTCCAGTCAACGCACTCAATCGAAGCATAACCATCAGAAAGATGAACAGCTACTTTTGACCATGGACGACCAGTTCTCTTTGAAGTTCCACTTGAATATGACGATGACTCATACAAAAGAATGAGACCAACATCCTTATCTGTCTTTCCACAAAAGCCTTCAGCTACCTTAATATTCGCAAGAATCGGAACCTGACCCATTACAAATGGAACAGCCTCTCTATTCGTCTCTGTCAATGAATTCAATTCGAGCGAAGCCTCATCAGTATGGAATCCCTTAATAAGGGCCATAATGTCAGGATTACTGAGAAGTGTTTTATTGAAGACCTTGTTCGCTTCCTTCTCCATTAAGAAGATAGAGAGTGGGTCAAACTTAAACACGTCTTCCTGTAGCTTGATTGGTTTCTTGCGGAGCTTCTTGAAATCCTCAATAAATTTCTCACGTCGAGCAGGATAATAGGGAATCGACATATCCATCATGTCGTCGGCAGCTCTACCTTTAATGAGTGCTGAGATACCGCCGGTGTTACACTTGGCGTGATCGATGCGTTCCACAAAATCCTGAAGCGAGCTAAATGGACCCTTAGAGCATAGCTCTTGCACCACCTTGGGACCAATACCCTTAATGACAGATACCGGAGCAACAATATAGCCCTTTCCTTTTTCATCTTTGCGAACCTCAAACCTAGACGACGGGTGTTTCAATGATGGAGGGCGCACAATCTCACCTAACTTAGCAATATAATGCCGAAGCTTATCCTCTTTAAGGTCAAGATTAAGCATCGATGCCCACCACTCGAGTGGATGATGATGCTTTAGATACATGGTGATGTATCCAAGCTCGCCATATGCATATGAGTGCGACCTGTTAAACGAGTACCGTGAGAAGGCCAAAATCTGCTGACAAACTTCTTCAATATCTTCATCCTTCCAGCCTCGAGCACGGCATGAAGTACGAATCTTGTCAAAACAGTTCATGATTACTTCTTGCTTCTTCTTCGCAATGGCAGAACGAATGATGTCTGATTCTTCCCACGTATATCCAGCAACCTCAACCAAGAACTTCATTACAGATTCTTGGTAAACGAAAACTCCATTGGTTTCCTTAAGGATTGGTTCTAGGTCAGGATGAGAGAACGTTAGGTCTTTAACACCATTGCGAACATCCATATAATACTGCGCGGCAGTAGAGTCTCCAAGAGGAGCATCAAGAGCGCCTGGACGAGCTAGTGCTGTAAAGTCCGCAAGACCTTGACGGTTAAGTGGACAGAACTCCTGCACCATTCCCTTGATAAGCTCTGTATTGAACTGAAAAGACGAATCCGTGTCTTTATTGTAAAAGTCGGTGTACACACCAGGATCTTCGGGCAAGCGATAGATGAGCGGCACACCGTTTTCTTCCTCTAGATAATCGATGCCTTTCGCTTTCATTAAGTCAACACAATCAGATACGGCCGTAAGCGTAGATAAGCCCAAGATATCGGCTTTAACCAATCCACTTTTCTCAACCATACCAGCATCATATTGAGTTACTTGAATCTTTGTGCCATGCTCTTTATCTTCAAGCATCATCGTTGGAACACGATCAGCTGATAGATCTAAAGTAGAGATAACAAACGCTGACGCATGACGACCCCATCCTCGAACTGTTCCAATGAGCTTATTCACCATTGTCTGAATGTCAGGGTGAATCTCGAAGAACTTAGCTAAGGTCTTATTGAGCTCGATAAGTCCATGATTATAGTTACCTTCTTGGTCAGTGTATCCATAAAGAAAGTCATGCTCATCAACACCTTGAGGCGAATCAGGAATGGTGTCGCAGATTGCTTTCACCTCTGGATCATTGCCATTCTTTCCAAAGATAGCGTACATTGCATCTTTGATTGCATTCTTAGTCTTCATCTTCTGGAAGGTTGCAATTTGAGCAAACCCCAGACCGTACTTATCTTGTAAGTACTTCACAATGAGACCGCGATCGCGATCACCAAAATCCCCATCGATATCGGGGAATGATCCCGCACGAATTCGAGCGTGGGACAGGAATCTCTCGAACGGAAGATTGGCCTTGATTGGGTCAAGGTGAATAATCTTCAAATAGAAGGAAATAAGGGAACCACCTGCCGAACCACGAGCTAAATTTTGAAGAATGCCCTTTGACCGCGCAAAGGTCCCGATATCTTCATAGACTAGAAAGTACGGGATGAAGTTAAGCTTCTCATTCTTCATGATGACGTCCAACTCAGTTTTAAACCGCTGGACGTATACAGGGTCGTTATTCCAACGACCGTGTGCCTTAATACGCTCCATCATGTACCAATATGTTTGTTGATTATAGTCATTCGGCGCTTTCGCCTGAATATGCTCGGGAATCTGAATCTTCGGAAGGTGATACTCAAACTTAAACTCAATACTCTTCGAGCGCTCAAGTGGAATATAAGTGTTATCAATCCACTCAGAGAACCGCTCTTCAGTCATCCACTCAGACCCGAGATGAACCTGAAGCTTTTTAAACATCTCTTCAGCCATGATCTGATGGTAGCTCTCATGGAAGTACCAACCATTGGAATTACCGTTCTTTAGGAGGCAGTCTTGGATGATCTTATCCTCTGGATACACGAAATGGGCGTCCGTAACTGGTACGCACCGTCCACCGTACTTATCAACCATTTCTTTAAGGAAAAGATTGTAACCCCGCTGTTTGTTGTTGTCACAAATGCATTGATCCGGGTGGCTTTGCTCGACAGGGAAGGGATCGAATCCGCCGGTCTTTTTGTTGAAGTCATGTGTAATGTCTCCTACGTGGAATTCAATTAGAAGGTCGTCACCAAACAGTTCCTTGTACATAAGGAAGCGCTCTTCAGCGAGCTTCTTATCCTTCGCCTTCATGATTGCTTGACCAATAGGGCCAACGATGCAACCTGTGCCGAACATGATCCCTTCTTTATATTGCTTAATCTGTTCGTACGTTACTCGAGCCTTAATTGATCCATAGTAGCTTACAGTATCGTTGTAAGCTAATGAGGCCAGTTTCATCAAGTTATGATAGCCTTGATTACTGCAAGCCCACGCAGTGATATGGTAATGACCTTCATCTTCTGCATTGAGCTTAACATAAAGCTCAACGCCAGGGATTAGCCTTGTCGCGTCAACCGGATATTCAGGACGCGGAGATTCTTTTGGATTTTCTTTATTCCACTCTTTATTTTCTTTATTAATATTCTTAATAATATCTTTAGTTCGAAGAGCATCGAACATTGAAATGGCCGTACCGTGATCAGTAATAGCCAATCCTGGCGTCTCAGTTTCAAGACACCATCTCACCCAGTCCTGCGGACTAGGCACAGCATCAAGCAAACTGTACTTTGAATGATTATGTAGTTGAACGACGGGACGAAACTTTGGCATTCTTTCTCCGGGCTCGTCTATGAGCCTTAATCTCTTTCAGGGCAACTTCTACTGCCTCTGCAAAATACCACCAGGTGCCAATGACACCTCTAGTCTTATATTCATAAACATAGTTATGAATCGTTTGCATTTGAGCCTTACTGAGTCTTGATTTATGTGTCCCGCGCAAGCAATTGCTCCAGGGTAAGCGGAGTGAAATCGGATACATCCACGCCGACGTTAATCGTTTTACCCTGTCGTTTCCATTGACCGTGAACATGACCACAGAGAAAGTAATCATAGTACACAGGTAGATCCTGTACCAGTTCTGGAGGATACGTCCGACCAGTTGGATCAGGAAGGTGCTTGGGAATATGGGCCAGATAGAGCTTATATCCGTCTAGCTCAATTTCTAGACGACGATGGATCTCATCGATACCAGCACTCAAAAGAAGAGCGTCTTTCTTGTCATGGTTTCCCTTGATAAGAATGATCTTGCCATTCAGGCGCTTACGAAGATGCACCGTTTCTGGAGGGCCCATGAAGGCATCGCCCAGATGGTAAACGGTGTCTCCTGGACCGACTACGGCGTTCCATTTTTGGATGATTGCCTCATTCATCTCATCGATGTTTGCAAAAGGACGCTTGGATAGCTCAATAATGCGAGCATGTCCAAGATGAGTATCGCTAGTAAAGAAAATCATTAGTCATCCTTATTTGCAATATAGAAGTTTCTTAAAAACTCTACGAAAGTTATACATAGCCATAATAGCATCATGTTCTTCAATAAGCTCTTCAAAGTCTGCTGCTATAACTAGCTCTACCTTCATTTTTGGGAAACGCTTCAATGCTCTGCTATAGGCCATTGAATAAATTTTGCGCTGATACCAATAAACAAACTTTTGAATTCTGGTAAATCGCATCAATGGCCCAATCACGTTAAGATCAAGCTTCCAAAGCCATTTCGGAAACTGGCAGAAGTGATATCCAGGATAGATCATCGAATGAAGAGATCCGTCCCACCAAGTTACATAAATTCGAGCCGTGCCGAATTTTTCTTTTGAATTGACTCCAATTCGGCCCCAGAAACGCATAAACGAGTCCACCATTTGGATGGACTCGTCTAGCTGTTTCCAATCAAAGGAGTCATCGCTCCAATTGTGCATTATGAGAACGAGAAGTTTAGATCAATCTTCGTATCGACGGTATCAGTCGTATTCAACTTCAATTCACATTCAAAGTCGTAGATAAGACCTACACTTAGCGCTTCAGACATTCCACTAAGAAACGCCTTAAGAATGAGATTATCTCCCTTGTTTCCCCGAAGAGACGCCGGCTGGTAAGTTACAGGCACAGTAACTGTAAACTTCTTAAGTCCCTGTGCAGCTGCTGACTGCAGTCCAGCAACAATAGCAGCATTCTGCCCAGTTGTAACCAATAGAACGCCCGCATCATGGGCATCCTGCATCTTCTGCATCAGGCCTGTAGCGCCTTCAAAATATTCGTCTCTTAGTGACATGTCCTACTCCTTAGTCGTTCGCTCCAGAGTGAGGGTTCACCGAACCATCCTGGATTTCCTGAATCTTATCTAGCAAGAAGCTAATCTTAGCCTTCTCATAGTTCAAGGCACTATTATAACCTGCACTGAGGTCCTTAACAATGCCCTTTGCAGCTGACAACTTAGCGTCTGCGTTCCGCTCTTCCTTGATCTGACGGATCTTTTGCTCAGACTCAACTAGAAGGGCCGTAGCCTCATCCTCGTTTAGGTCCTTCGCATTATCAACAAATGACTGACTTAGCTTTGATTCGCTCATAGTCCAAGCTCCTTAAGTGGTTAATAAATCTTTAATGGACAAGGCCCTTTGTACCACAGGATCCAAACCAACAGTCTTTTTCTTTGCGATGTATTTCTTTAACATTTTTAAGGCTTCTGCCTTAGAAAGAGTCTTATTCTTTACTTCCAGTTCGAGGTTATCGAGTTCTTTGTCATACTGAAGTAAGAGCCGACCAATTCGCTCAGACTGAGTTTTAATGCCGTGGCAAGAATCACAAATGACTTGAAGATTCGAGGCATCGCAGAATAGGCGCGCGATGAAGGTGTTGAAATCAACAAAACCCTCGCTGACCGATACGACGGGTACGATATGATCGACAGAGACCTTAGTACTACCAACATAACTTTGGCATACGTTACACCGGTACTGGACCGCATCTTTCTTCGCGCGGCTTCCATCTTTATTGTATTTAGGAACTTCACGTCGCACCTTAAAAAGTACTTCGCGGATTACAGGACTCCTAGAGAAGGTTCGTCGTAGCGCTCCGCGGATTGCTGCTTCCTGATTCCAAGTTTTTGCCATGTGGGTATTTTACCCGAACTGCTTTTTGGCCTTATTGCCTGCCCAGAGAGCAGCACCTTCTGGTGTCTGATTGGGACTAGGTTTGATAAGTTTATTAGTCATCTTTTGGGCATGACCATACATAGCTGAAGCAATACCACGACGCTGATGATCTTCATCAACCGCTACAGTGCCAGGAACGATGTGTTCACCCTGATGAGTAAAAGTAGCTGCACCTACATGATCACCTGCCGCACTGTGAACGTTAACTCGAGTTAACATGTTACCACCACCAAGATCGTGGTGTTCATGACTAAACTTATAACCAGCCTTAGGGTCAAGTACTCCCTTTTCAAGGGACCACTGTCCATTCTCCTCTACCTTAAGAACCTCGATATTAGGGACTTTAGTAGGGTTAGGGTTCTTAAGTTGCTGAGCAACTTTAACTGGGTCCTTCTTGGAAGGAGGAGGAAGTCCGCTTGGAATCTTATTAGCCGAAGGTTGCTTAATAGACGGCTTAGGCGTCTTGAAAGAAGGAGGCTTGATGGCTGGAACCATAAGGTCCTTACTGATCCCAGTCTTCATAGAAAGCAAGGACTTAAGCAGTTCCTGAGTCTTTTCGAAGAGGTCGTCCATGCCCCTATTTTATCAGGTTACAGTGCTGAGAGTGGAAACGCCGTTGCGTTTCTCGACTCTTAAGATCTTATCGAAGGAGGCTCTCATCTCTGATGCGTGGTCGATTACGACCACCTGTCGGTCCAGGGATAGACCACGAATCAATTCTAGGGCGAATTCCTTGCCCGAGGCATCTAATCCATCGAATGCCTCGTCAAAGATAACAGGAGACATATGGATGCCGAACTGTTGTTCCAGAATTCCTAGAAGAGCCATATCTGCGCAAATAGATAAAGCCTTCAACTCTCCACCAGACAAACTGCCCAGAGAGATCGGTTTTCCGTCCATTACAATTGATTCAGAAAACTTTGCAGTGACTTCACCTTTGACGTTTTCTTTGTAACTCTGAAGTTCATAAGTTAAATTTGGCCAGAGCATTTCTACGTATTTAGCCATCTGCTCATTGAAGAGAGCCACAGCTGAATCGAGGATATAGGCCTGAGCACCAGTAGGAGAATAAATTGCTGCAACCGTCCTTTGAAGCTCAATCTCTTCGGCGGTCCGTAACAACCCGGAATTATGAGATTCTTGCTGATGTCGTAATGCATCGATTTTCTCCACTAGTTTAACATTATCATTTAACTTTTTATTTAATTCCAAAATTTCCGCATCAATTG
>FRDC01000795.1_pt1 | contig 28547 bp, 36 predicted proteins | sample 1106171 | NCBI WGS metagenome assembly FRDC01 (sample SAMEA3930566, study PRJEB13176) | freshwater metagenome | biome: Drinking water system; feature: drinking water; material: water | place: Singapore | collected 2014-12-20 | reverse complement strand
ATCGCCTCGAGCCTCCAAAAGAGGTTCGGGAAGGCGTTCGAACCCAGCACGATCAAGCGCCATCTCGACACGATCGAGGGGAAGAAGCGCGATCAGCCTGCAGAGAAGCGGGCCCGGGCAGCGAAGAAGAGCCCGAAGCGCAAGCGGAGGGCGTCGAAGGCGATCCGAGAGCTCCTCGGGGTCGAACCGGACGGGACCGAGAAGGGCCCGGAGCCGAAAGCCGATCCCCTCGAGGAGATCGAAGCGCTCGAGCGCGAGATCGCGCGCGCCCAGGCGGTCCTCGAGACCGACATGCCGCATCGCGATCGGACGGCGCTGAATGCGTCGCTCGTTCAGCTCTACGCGGCGCGCCGGAAGGCGCAGCACGCCCAGCGCGAAGACGCGGCGCTCCAGGACGCGGACGCGGCCTGGGTGCTCGCGAAGGCGAAGCGGTTCGACAAGATGAACCGCGGGGAAGACCCCGACGAAGATGACGAGGACGGCGCCGGAGAGCTTCCCCAAGCCTCTGGCACAGAGGGCGGCGTCTGAGCTGCTCGGGCTTCCGGCCCACGTCCTGAAGAAGCTTCGGTACGAGTGGGACCTCTGGTCCCTCCCGCACCAAGTCCCGCCCCAAGGGGATTGGGATACCTGGCTGAACCGAGGTGGCCGCGGAAGCGGGAAGACCACCGGGGCGAGCCAGTACATTCGGGACGCCGTCGAAAACCGCGGCGTCAAACGGATCAACCTGATCGGCCGGACGTCCGCCTCGGTGCGCGACGACATGGTCAACGGGGAGGCAGGCATCATCGCCGCCTTCCCGCCCGACAAGAGACCGCAGTACGTCTCGAGTCAAAGCCTGGTTCGCTTCCACACGGGAGCGATCGCCCTGATGCTGACGGCCGAAGAGCCGAAGGCGATCCAGGGGAAGAACGCCGAGATCAGCTGGCTCGACGAGTTCAGCACCTACGGCGAAAAGACCGAGGAGGTTTGGGTCCAAACGACCCTGGCAACGCGCGTCGGCGATCCGCGAAAGCTGATCACCACGAACTCGATGCCGGAAAACGCCTTCCTCGAGAAGCTCCTCGCGGAGCGCGTCGAGCGGCGGATCGCGGTCACGCAGTCCACGAGCTTCGACAACTTCGCGAACCTCCCGCCGGCGTATCAACGCCAGGTCCGGGAGATGATGCAGACCCCGCACGGGCGTGCGTGGGTGCTCGGCGAGACCTTCCAGCCCGAGGGCGCGCTTTGGAAGCGCGAATGGTTCAAGTACCTCCCGGAGGCGCCCGCCGGCGGCCGAACGGTCGTCGCGGTCGACCCCAGCGGCACCGTTCACGGTGACGAGACGGGGATCATCGTCGCGCGACGCGTCGGGAACTTCGGGTACGTCCTCGCGGATCTCTCCGGGAACCACGACGCGGAGAAGTGGCCGGACATCGTCGTCCAGGCCGCGCGCCGGTGGGGCGCCGCCTGCATCGTGATCGAGCGCAACCGCGGGCTCGACTTCCTCCGAGCTCTCATCCGGACGCGCGACAAGACGATCGCGCTGAAGGAGATCAACGTCACGCGTCAGAAAGACGATCGGGCCTACCCGGTTGCCGACCTCTACGCGCAGGGGAAGATCTTCCACTGCCCCGAGCACAAACGGCTCGAGCAACAGCAAACGACGTGGGACCCACGCTCCCAGGACGCCCAGCGCGCCCGCCGGAAGGCGACATCGCCCGACCGGATCGACGCGCTGGTCCACGCGATCTCGGAGCTCGGCCTCCACATGACCTCGGTGCGCCGCCCGAACCTCGACGGCGCTCCCATCCTCCCGAACGAGTTCTGACCGATGCCCGACGCCTCCGGCTCGACCGAGCTCGCGCTCGCGAGGCCGAAGGACCGCCCGAGCCTCGTCAAGATCGAGAGCGCTTGGACCGAGACGTGTACGGACTGGACCGTCGCGCGCGTGCGCGCCGCGATCCGCGAGCACGAAGAGGGACGATTCCAGGCCTCGGCCGCCCTGTGCGACGAGGTCATGAAGGACGCGGTCATCGCGGGCGACGTCAACACCCGTTGCCGTGCGCTGGTCGCTCGCGGCGCTCTGCCGTTCAAGGTGGAGGCCGGCGGCGGCGACGGCCGCAAGCGCGAAGCCGCCCGCGCGCGATGCGAGGCCATTTGGTGGGACGCGTGCCGTGAGACGACGCTCTTCGCGATCCAGAAGGACGCGATCCTCGCTGGTGTAGCAGTCGGCCGGATCTGGTGGACGCGCACCACGCGCGATTGGCGCCCGCGGCTAGTTCACCTTCCGCTCCACGGGCTCGAGTTCCGAGAGTGGGAACGGAAGTGGATCTACACCACCCGCGAGGGTGAACAGCTCGAGGTCATGCCCGGTGACGGGACGTGGTTCCTCCACCTTCCGAACGGCGATCGATCGTGGATGGGCGGAGCGATTCGCCAGCTTGGCGAGCTCTACCTGATGCGGATGTTCGGCCGCCGCGACATGGCGCGGTTCTCCGAACGGAACGGCATGCCGGTCCTGGCGGTCTACGAGCCGCCGGCGGCCATCGACGACACGGAGGCCGGGGCTGGGTCCGACGGCGCGGCCACGACGGCCTACTACCAGAAGCTCCGCGCGCGGATGAGCCGCGACGCGCTCCTTCGGCTCCCGATCGGTGCCGACAAGGATCAGGCCGGGTGGGATGCGAAGTGGCTCGAGCTCTCCGGGAAGAGCTTCGAGGCCTTCCCCAAGCTGCTCGCGACCGTGGAGGCCGACATCCACATGTCGCTTCTCGGGCGCAACCCGAACGCCGGCGCCAAGGGCGGCGACGGGGAACTTCAGGGCGAGCGCGTCCGCGTGGAGTACCTCGCGAGCGACGCCGAGCCCCTCTCGACATCGATTCGCGACCAGGTCTTCAAGCCGGACGTCGCCTTCAACATCGACGAGAACGATCTCGATCTCGCCGCTTGGGGTCGATGGGACACGCGCCCGGCGCCAGACCTGAAGGGGCGCGCGGAGACGCTGAAGACGCTCGGGGAGGCGCTGACGTCGCTTCTTCCGATGGGCGTCGACGGCAAACCGATCGCGGAAGAGTTCAAGCTCGGCGGGACGCTCAAGGCGCCCGCGGCCGAGCCCAAGGCCGCTCCACAGGACCAGCCCCCAAGCGAATGAAGCTCACGCTCGAGCGTCGCGCCCGCCGCTTCGTCACGGTGGACGGCGAAGCTTTGCTCAAAGTCGGCGCGTCGTCGGTGCTCGCGGTCGACGAGGCCGCCGTCGTCGGCGGGACGACGCTTCTCGCCGAAGCGCCGAAGGACGAGGACGTCCAGAACACGATCGCGGTGGTTCGTGTCGAGGGGCCCCTGGCCCAGCGCGCGGTCTCCGATCTGTGCGGCTACGTCGACGGGTACGACGCCATCACCGCGCGCTTCGGCGCCGCGCTGGCCGTGAAGGAGGCGGCCTCCGTCCTCCTCGTGATCGACTCCCCCGGGGGCGACGTCGCCGGCCTCGAGGAGGCCGTCGCGCGCATGCTCGCCATGAAGGAGCAGGCGGGGAAGCCCGTCGTCGCCTACATCGACGAACTCTGCGCGTCGGCGGCCTACTGGATCGCCGCCGCGATCGCTGACGAGGTCCACGTTCCGACCGCCGGGCGCGTCGGATCGATCGGCTGCATCGGCGCGTGGGTCGATCAATCGAAGGCGTACGAGCAGCGTGGGATCGCGTGGCACGTCGTCCGCGATCCGGCGGGTAAGGCCGAGATGATGCCGGCGGCGCCGGTCGCCGAGCTTGCGGAGAAGCGGCTCGGCGAACTGGTGCGTTCGACGTCGGCGCGCTTCCGCGAGGCAATCGCGAGCGCGCGCGGACTGGACGCGAAACGCGTCGGAGCGACGAACGCGGCCCTGTTCACGGGCGCGAGCGCCGTCGCTGAAGGACTTGCCGACACCGTCGGCACGCTCGAGGGCGCGGCTGGTCGCTCTCTCGAGCTCGTACAGCAACGCCGCTCAGAGCGGCACGCAAAGGACCAACGCATGAAACTCGCCAACATGGTGGGCTTGCTGTGCGGGCTCGCCAGCGGCGCGACGCCCGAGGCCGCGGAGAAGGCGCTCGACGAACAGAGCACCGATCTGCTGAAGAGCACCGGAGCGAAGACGCTCGCGGAAGTCGCAGCGCGCTTCGAGAAGCAAGAGCTTGAGCTCGAAGCCTTCCGCGAGAAGGAGCGCGCGCGCGCCAAGGCCGACGCCGACGCAGCGGCCGTCAAGGCGAAGGCCGACGCCGACGCAAAGGCGGCGAAGCTCGTTTCGACGGTCGACGCTGCCGTGGCGGCCGGGAAGATCCGTCCGGTCAAGCGAGACGAGATCCTGGCGAAGGCCGAGAAGCGCGGCCAGGAGTGGCTCGACGACCTCGTGGCGGAGCTCCCCGTTCAGGGTGGTTCGCTCGAGGACGCGGCGAACGCCGGCGCCGACACCACGAAGGCGAAGACCGATCTCGCGATCGACGACGCCCTTCGAGCCGAGCTGAAGAAGGTCGGCATGACCGAAGACGAGTACCGCCGGACGAAGGCGGACATGCAGGCGCAAGGCCTGAGCTGAAAGGGGCATCGACATGACCGCCATCTCCGTTGGCCGGGAGCGTAACGAGCTCTTCGGCGCAGGCTTCACCGCTGACATGAAGGTCGCCGCTTCCACGGCGCTCGTCATGGGGGCATGCCTCACCACCCTGAACGGCTACGCCACGAACGCCGCGGGGGCTCTCGGCCACCGCGTGATCGGCGTTGCCACGAGGAGCGTGGACAACAGCGCCGGCGCCGCCGGTGACAAGACGGTCCCGTACCGCACGGGCGTCTTCGCCTTCGAGAACAGCTCGGCGGGCGACGCGATCGCCCAGGCGGACGTGGGGAGCCAGTGCTACCTCGTCGACAACAACACCGTCGCGAAGACGTCGAACTCCAACGCGCGAAGCATCGCGGGGACGATCGTCGGTCTTCACGGCACGAAGGTGCTCGTCCTCGTCGGGATCGGCTTCGAGGTCTCGCCTCGGATCCAGGCCGGCACCGGCACGCTCGTCGCGGGCGTGCTCACCATTAACGCGGGGATCTGGGTCACGGCTGACAGCCGCGTCCTGATCACGCGCAAGACGCCCGGCGGCACGTTCGCGGACGGTGGCCACGACGCCCCGTCGGCCGATCGCGTCGTCGGCGCCCCTGGCACCGGTGTGATCGTCATCCGCGCTCGCGCGCAGGATGGGACCGCGCAGACCGGCGACACCTCCACCATCGACTACCTGATCGTCGGCTGAAGGCCGAAGGAGAACCACCATGTCCGGCCTCCAGCGACCCGCAGCGCTCGAAGCGCTCAGCACCCAGCTGTTCAAGATCTTCCAGGAGGGCATGCGAATGCCCACCTTCGCGGAGACGAACGGCTTCTTCACGAAGGTCCCCAGCACGACCGAGTTCAACACCTACGGGTGGCTCGCGAACGTCACGGGGATGCGCGAGTGGATCGGTCACCGCATCGTCGATGGCCTGAAGGAACGCTCGTACACGATCTACAACAAGGACTACGAGAAGACGATCGGCGTCGCTCGCAACGCGATCGAGGACGGCATGGTCGCCGATGCCACGATGGCGATGGAGCAGCTGGTCATGGCGGCGCAACAGCTGCCGGACGATCTCCTCCTCGCGCTGATCGAGGGCGGACAGGCGGCCACGGTCGCCGGGCTCGCATACGACGGCCAGTTCTTCTACGACACCGACCACCCGACCGACCTCGACGCCACCGGCACTCAGCGGAATTACTACGCCTCCGGTCTCGCGCTCGACGCGACGAACCTGAAGGCGGCGATCGCCGCGATGCAGGGCTTCAAGGGCGAGAACGACAAGCCGCTCGGCGTCGGTCAGAGCGGACTCACCCTTATGGTGTCTCCGTCGCAGTGGGGTACCGCGCTCGACATCACCGAGGCGAAGACGGTTTCGACCGGTGGCGAGAACGTCCTCGCGACGAAGTTCAACGTGAAGCCGATCCAGTGGGCGCGGCTGTCGTCGACCACGCGCTGGTTCCTCTTCGATCTCTCGTCGCCGGGCCCGAAGCCCTTCATCCTGCAGCCGCGCAAGCCGGCGCAGTACGTCTCGAAGACGAAGGCGGATGACGACAACGTCTTCTTCGACAAGCAACACATCTGGGGCGTCGATGCTCGCATGGGCGCGGGCTACGGGCTCTGGTTCAAGGCCTTCTCGGCGGCGACGTGAGGGACACACCCATGGGAACCATGATCGTCAACGTCCGCTCGTTCCACGAGCGCGGGTTCTGTCGCGGCGGCTACCGCTGGCCGGTCGCCGGCCGCACGGTCGAGGTCACGGAAGCGCTCTACGGGGTGCTGAAGGCCGAGAAGCTGATCTCGGTCGACGACCGGCCGAGCGCGGAGATGCTCGCCGCGAAGGAAGATGGCGTCCTCGACTACGTCGACAACGCCTGCGTCGACATGAAGGCGTCGGCGGCGCGCCAAGAGGTCGCGGCGCTGAAGGCCGAGACCGAGGCGCTGGCCGCGGAGCTCGAGGTCAAGCGCCTGAAGGAGAAGAAGGAAGCTCTCATGAAGGAGCTCGCCGAGCAGCCGAAGGCGCCGAAGGCGAAGTGATGTCCGTCCTGTCGGTGGCCGACTTCCGGACCTACGGTCCGGGGCCAGCGGTCTCCAGCGTGGACGACGCGGTGATCCAGTTCTGGATCGACTCCGCTGAGAAGACGGCCTCCGGGCTCGTCGGAAAGCGCGGGTACGAGGACCTGATCGCCACGGCGGCGGAGGACTTCAAGGGCGCGATCATCGCGATCACGACCTGGAACGTCATGCGCCTTGTCCGTGGCGTGAGCCCCTTGGATCCAGCGCACGACGCGCTGAAGGAAGCCCACAAAGAGGGGATGGCCTTCTTCGAGCGCGTGGCCGAGGGGCGCGCGAACCTCGCGAGCCCCGCCACGCGGACCACCACCGGCATGGCGGAGGTCTTCTCCGGTTCGGAGGAGACGGAGGATCGAGGCTGGTGAATGGCGCTGACTGGCGACTCCGCCAAGCTGCACAAGACGACCGTCGCGATCGCCGGGCTGCGCTTCGTCATGAAGGACGCGGTCCAGGCGGCCAAGGGCGAGGCCTTCGATCAGTACCAGGCCGGCTTCGCGCGCACGGTCGACCCATGGGGCTCGAAGTGGGACCCGAACCAGGACGGGGACGCCCCGACGCTCTACGACACGGGCGCGCTTGCGTCGCCTGACGTGCTCGTCGCGGGCAATAGCGTCCAGATCAAGCCCGAGCGGTATTGGGTGTTTCACCAGGCCGGAGCCAACGGGATGGCGCGCCGAGCGGTTCTCCCGTTCTCGGTCTCCAACTGGAATCGACCGATCGAGATTCGGATCGAGTCGGTCATCCTGAAGCAGCTCGCAAAGGCGGCGTGACGTGGCCACCTGGGAAGACTCGATCGAGGCCCTGAAGGCCCGCGTCGAGGAGATTCTCGCGAGCAAGGGCATCGTCACTGCGCCGCACGCGCTCGGCGAGAAGGCGCGCAGCACGCACGGCGAGCCGCCCGCCTACGTCTGGGTTCCGGACGAGCTGAGGGGCGGCGAGGAAGCCCCCTTCACGCCCGGCCAGGAGCAGGACGACGAAGAGGAGGGGGACTTCGAGGTCCGCGGGCTCGCTGACCTCCGCGAAGGCCTCCAGATCTTTTGCTGGGGCAAGACCCGACGCCAGGTCTCGGCGATGCGCCAGAACCTGATCGCGGCGATTCACGAGGCGGCGCTCGCCGACTTTCGGATCGAGGGCGGCGCGAACCTCCGCCCGGGGACGGCGTTCAACCAACTCGGCGAGCTCTTCCGGCTCGACGTGTCGGTCCGGTTCACCGTCCTCGACGGCTATGTCGACCTGGACGGCCTCGAGGAGCCGGAAGCGGACGGCATCGTGCCCACCGACATCGAGGGCCGCGTCGGTCTCGCTGAGAGCGTCGACGACGAAGACGGGCCCTACCCGATCACGACCACCACGGCCGCACCGTCGGCCGGCTGAAAGAGGACGACATGGGGAAGAAGGAAAACGGCCCGGCGAGCTCGCCGGAGACGCCGCCGATCAACGTCACGCCCGTCGAGAGCGCGCAGCCGCCGGCCCCGCCGCCGGACGCGCCCGAGCCGAAGGAGGGCGAGAAGCGCGAGGTCTCCTTCTGGGCGCACCGCGCCGGTCACGTGCCGCCCTCGGCGCGCGAAAAGCTCGTGGTGGACGCTCGAAGCCGCGCGCTTCGAGGGAGCATCCACCGCGGCCCGCACATCGATGTCGTGGTGGCGCACGCGCAAGGCCACCACCTCCCCGCGTTCGCCAAGAACGCGATGGTGACGAAGGAGCAATACGACGCGTGCGTCGAAGCTGCTTATTCCGTCGTCTGCCGGGAGAACTGGTCCGCGGACGAAGTGAAGACGCTCGAGGACGAGCAGGCCGCGCGCAAGGCCGCTCGCGAGAAGGAGGCCTGAGCCATGCCCGCTCCGATCCCCAAGGCGACGACGAACATCCGCAACGGCGGGCTTGCGATCATCGCGGCCGCGCTCGCCGGCGTGACGTTCATCGTCGGCACGTCGAGCGCCGGCGTGGCCGGCCAGTTCTACACCTACGAGGGCGACAACGTTCAGCAAGTGCTGACGGACCTCGGCACCGGCCCGCTCCCCGATCAGGTCGTGAAGCACCTGACGAAGAGCAACGGAAAGCGGGTCTACGCCTACAAGTCGAGCGCGACCACTGCGGGCAGCTCGAGCACCGTCACCCAGGTCGGCGGCGGCCCGGCGGTCACGCTGACCGGCGTTCCCTACGACCAGTCGGAAACGATCATCAAGATCGTAACCGGCGGGGTCGTCGGCTCCTCGGCCTTCCAGTACTCGCTCGACGGCGGCGACACGTGGTCGGCGATCCTCGCGACCGCAGCGACCGTTCTGCTCCCGAATGGCGTGACCGCGAACTTCGCGGCCGGCACGTACGTGGTGAACACCACCTACTCCTGGACCGACACCGCTCCGGCGATGAACTCGACGGACATCGGGAACGCCTACGACGCGATCATCGTCTCGCCCTACGCGGGCGAGTTCATCCACTTCCTGGGGCATCCGGCGACGGCGGCCGACTCGCTCACGATCGCGACCCTTCTCGCCACCAAGCGCGCGAGCGCGTACGCGGCGAAGAAGTACCTGATCCCCTTCTTCGAGGGACCCGCGGTCGACAAGGCCTCGATCATCAGCACCTTCGTCGCCTACACGGACATGGGCGTGGTGGGTTGCGCCGGCTTCGCCGAGATCGTCTCGGACGTCTCCAGCCGCGTCCACAAGCGCTCGAGCGGCCGCGTGATCGTGCCGCGCTGTGCTCGGCAGCCGCGCGCGATCCAGCCGATCCGCACGGTCGCCGACACGAAGCCCGATCCGCTCCCGGACGTGCGGCTCCTCGTGCCCACCGGCGCCGCGGCGTCGACGGGGTACCACGACGAGGCGGCCACCCCCGGCCTGAACGACGCGAAGTGGTCGACCCTGATGACGATCGCCGGTCGTCCCGAGGGTTTCTACATCTGCAACGTGAACACGTTCGACGGTCCGACGGGCGACTTCCAGTCGCTCCCGTACCTCCGGATCGTGCTCGCGGGCGCCGGTGTGTGGGACCAGTACGCGATCGATCAGCTCGGTCGGCGCGTCCGCGTCGACAAGAAGACGGGGTACATCCTCCCGCGCTTCGCGGACGCACTCGACAAGGGCGGCGCCGCGGCGATTCGAGCGGTGCTCGGCGACGACATCGAGGACGTGGTGGTCCTGGTGGGTCGATCCACCAAGATCACCCAGACGCGCAAGCTCACCGCGACCATTCGCATGGTGGTCGGCGGGTACATCTTCGAGATCGAGGGGGACGTCGGCCTGGCCGACTCGCTCCCGTCTGCGGCCGCGGCGTGACGGGCGCCGATAGGAGACCACGATGGCAAAGCTGAACCGACCGAAGCGGGCGGGCTTCGCCTTCTCCCACAAGTCGTGCTCCGTTCAAGAGGACGCCGATGAGTGGGGAGGGATCACCGAGATCACCGGCACCGTGAAGGTGGACGGGCGCGAGCCCGTGAAGGACGAGCGGATGCGCCGGTTCGGCGTCACCCGCGGCGATCTGGTGATCGAGGGTGAGATCAAGTTCCACCTCGACGCCTACAAGGCCTGGAAGCAGGCTCATCCGCAGCCGCTGACCGAGTTCTTCGAGTCGGTCCTCTGGACCTTCGAGGAGGGCGCGGAGCGCACCCAGCTCGAGCTGATCGACTTCGAGATCAACTCGATCGAGCGCTCCTCGAGCGGCACCGGGCCGGTGGAGGTCACGCTGGCCTACACCGCCGGCAACGCGAAGGAAGACGGCGAAGCGTTCATCGAAGAAAGCGACGGGGAGGAACCCTCGTGAAGTTCGAGGTCCGAGGCGTCGTCGTGACGCCGCACGTCCCGACGCTCGCCCAGCTGACGACGGTCCGAAAGGGGCGGAGCGTCGACCACGAGGCCATGAAGACGTTCTGCCAGAACGTCCTCCCGCCCGACCAATACAAGGCGCTCTGCAAGCGGGCCCCGGCGTCCTTCGCCGGGCTCGGTCAGGAGATCCTGAAGGCGTGCGGGTTCGAGGCCACGATCTCGCTCCTCGACGAGGGCGAGCTCGTGGGCGAGCACATGGCCGCCTACGTCGCCCAGGAGAAGAAGAGCGCCCAGCTCTACCCCGACGAGGACGATCCGCGGCGTGAGCTCCTCCCGATCACCGCGACGGCGGGCGATCTCTCGATCGAAGCGATTCTCCGTCCCGTCATGGCCGCGGAGGTCGACGACTTCCGGAAGCTGAACACGGCCGAGGCGGCCAAGAAGCTCTGCCAGAAGATCACGGTCTGGGGCAACCTGGACGAGATCGAGTCGACCGCTCCGGCGCTCTACATCGCGATCGCGGAGTTCGCTCTGGACCGTGCGGGCGACTTCGAGGCGAAGCGCCTGGGGGAATAGAGGAGCTCCGCGAGCGCGCTCGGAGCGACGGACTGACCTTGGCGCGCCTCTTTCTTGCCGCACGCGGCGTGGAGCCGACGACCGAAGCGCTCGCCGGAGCGCTTGACGAAGTCGAGCACCGAGCCGCGATGCGTGCCCTCGTCGATGGGATCGCCTCGATCGGCGACGACGACGAACCGGATCCAGACCTGGAGATCTGACCATGGCGATGACGTGGACGCTGACGCTGAAAGACGCGCTCAGCGGCGCCGCGTCCAAGGCCACGGCCTCGCTCGGAAAGCTGAAGGACGCGATCTTCGGCACGGCGGCCGCGTCGGAGAAGCTCGACAAGGCGCTGGACAAGACGTTTCGCGACAAGATGGGGCGCCTTCGGCACTCCAACGGAAAGTTCGCGAACGAGTGGGCCGAACTCGGGAAGAAGATGTTCGGCCCGTGGTTCGGGCGCCTCCTCGATTGGGGGAAAGAGAAGTGGGAGAAGTACGGCGGCGCGATCAAGGGCGTCGGTAAGGGCTTCGCCGCTCTCGGCACCGGTGCAGCCGTCGCGATCGGCGCGGCCGTCGCGGTGGGCGCCGGCATCGCCGCCGTCTTCGCCCAGGCCGAGGAGTTCAGCTCCGGCAAGCAAAAGACCCTCTTCGCCTTCGAGAACCTCCTCGGCGGGCCGAAGGAAGCGCGCGCCGCGTGGGACATGGTCCGCGCCGCGGCCGACAAGACTCAGACGTCGATCAGCGAGACGGCGGCGAGCTTCAACAAGCTACTCGCGGCCGGCTTCACGCTTCCCCAGACGGATACGCTGTTCAAGCAGCTCGCCGATCTGAAGACGCTGAACCCGCAGGCCAACCTCGACGGGATCATCCGCGCGATCGGCCAGATCAAGAACACCGGCAAGCTCCAGGGCGACGAGCTGATGCAGCTCGCGGAGGCCGGCGTGAACGTCTCCGACGTCTACGACGAGCTTCAGAAGAAGCTCGGGAAGACGCGAGACGAGATCCTGAAGCTCCAGGCCGCCGGCAAGATCCAGGCGGCCGACGCGATCGAAGCCGTTCAGAAGGCCATCGCGAAGAAGACCGGGAGCGACCCGGGCGCCGTCGCAGGGAAGGCTCCGAAGAGCCTCGCGGAAACCATCGCGCTCGCGAAGGACGCCTTCTTCGAGCTCCTGAACCTCGACTTCAAGCCGGTTCACGAGCTCCTGGGGCGGCTCACGAAGGGCGAGGGCGCGGCGAAGTTCGCCGACATGCTCCAGCGCGTCTTCGCCGTCATCACGGCGCCGGCGGCCCTCGAGTTCTTCGAGAAGCTGGTGAACACGGTAGGCGGCTCCTTCTTTGAGGGCTTCGCCGATGGGTTCGAGGCCGTTGGGCTCTTCCTCCAAGAGCTCGAGGGGAGCGACCTCGAGAACTTCGCCGCGGGCGCGAAGATGGTCGGGCAAGCTCTCGGCGGCATCGCCGCCGGGCTGATGTTCGTCTCTCGCGCGGGCGCCGAGGTGAGCGACTTCTTCGGGAAGGCGCTTCCAGCCGTGCTCTTCGGGATCTTCCTGCTCTTGCCCGATCTGGTCACGTACATCGGGGAGAAGTTCACCGCGCTGGTTCTCTACCTGAAGGAGGCCGTGCCCGCGCTCCTCCTGGAGGCGGCAACGCTCGGGGCCCAGATCATGACGGGCCTGACGAACGGCATCATCGGCCAGGCGAGCGCCGTTGTGGCGGCGATCACCGGGGTCGTCGGCGACGCGATCGGTCAGGCGAAGGCGCTCCTCGGGATCGCGTCACCGTCGAAGGTGTTCGCCTTCTTCGGCCGGATGTCGATGGCCGGCTATGGGATGGGCGCCGAGCGAGAGGCGTCACGGACGAAGAGCTCCATCGGGAGCGCCATCGCCCGGGCGACGCAAGCCGGAAGGGCCCTCGGTGGCATGGCGCGAAACGTCAGTTCGAGCGCGACGAGCACCACGAACAACCGCACCACCTCGAGCACGTCCAAGAGCATGCGGGTGGGCGACATCAACATCCACCAGGCCCCGCCGACCGAAGAGGTCGTCGCGCGCGCGCTGCGCTCGCAGATGCGGAGCCTGCTCGCCACCCAGGGGTGACCGATGGGCACGATCCCGAAGGGCCCCTGGCACGAGAACCCGGACGCCTGGGGGAAGATCGTCCTCGGCGATTGGGAGATCCCCGGGCTCTGCACCTTCGAGCCGTCGCGTACCAACAAATGGGACACACCGAAGGAGAAGTCGAAGCACGGCGCCAAGCGGAAGTTTCAGGGCGTCGATCTCGGCACCGGTCGGATCGAGAACCGGATCTGGACCGCGGACCAATGGCGCGAGTGGACGGATACGGGCTTCCCGATTCTCGAGCCGGGACCGAAGGCGCCGGACGCCGGCGAGCCGATCAAGATTCAGCACGCCATCGCCGCGGCGCGGAAGTTCACCGCGATCACCATCGACACGATCACCGGCCCCACGCGCGACGGACAGTTCGGGGTGATCGAGATCACGTTCACCGAGTACCGCGAGCCGGACCCGACGAACGCGACCGGCGGCAGCGGCGGCAACATCTGCACCAAGCTCGCGGCCCAGCTCGAGCTCCTTCGTGCCGATCGCATCGTTCAGGCGAGCCTGATCAACGGCTACTTTCTGTCCGGAGACATCCCCCTTGCGGTCGCCGCCGATCAGAAGGTCAAGAGCATCGACGCGCAGATCGTGGCGGTGCAGGCGCACCAGATCGCGAACGGCTGCAACCAAGCCAAGCCCTCGACGTCGGACCCGGACGGGCAGCTCGACGCCGAAAACCTCCTCTTCTGACCCATGACGGCATCGGCGATCAACGGCGTCGGCGTCTCGAAGGGCCGGGTGATGTTTCCGCTCGTCGGGACGTGGTACGCGGAACTGACCGTCGTCGCCGACGATCCAGCGGCCCTGAACGGCCCCGCGCTGCTCGAGATCGGTGACGCCAAGTTCACCGGCTACGCGACCGCGGGCGAAGACGAGGGAAGCCTCGTCACCGTCGAAGTGGTGGGCGGCGCCGGCGGGCTTGGGACGAAGCTCCCTGCGAAGCAGTACAACGCTCCATTCTCGCGTCGGATGGTCCTCGAGGAAGCCCTCGGCGCCGGCGGGGAAACGCTCTCGCCGCTCGCCGACCCGACGATCTTGGACCAATCGCTGGTCCAGTGGATGCGCGGCTCCGGGCTCGCGTCGGACGCCGTGAAGCGGCTGGTCGCCTCGGCGAGCACCGTGGAGGCACCGATCTCGTGGCGCGTCCTGCCTGACGGGACGGTGTGGGTCGGCCCCGAGCTATGGCCGATCGTCGCGCCCGAGCACGAGCTCGAGAGCGAGGCACCGACCCGCGAAGAGTTCACGGTCGCCGTCGATAGCGCGAGCGTCCTCCCGGGCGTGACGTTCCTCAATCGGCGCGTGTCGTCGGTGGAGTACGTCCTGACGGACCGGTCCATTCGAGCGACGGTGCGCTATGGCGCCGCGCGCGGAGGACTCGCCGCCGAGCTCGGCGAAGTGGTCCGCCGCGAGATGGCAGCCCAGGCATTCCAGGCGGTCTACCGCGCGGTGGTGAAGGGGCAGAACGCGGACGGCACCCTCGAGCTCCAGTCGACCGATGAGCGGATCGGGGACATGTCGAAGGTGCCGATCCGGCCCGGCCTGGCCGGCGTCTCGTCGCTCCTCGTCCCGCCCAAGACGCTCGCCCTCGTCGAGTTCGAGAACGGTGACGAGCAAAAGGCGTGCGTGACCGGGTTCGCGCTCGGCTCGGCGACGAAGGCCATCCTCGATCTCGATCTCGTCCTCGGCGGGCCCGAAGCGGGGGCTATCGCTCTCGCCCTTGATTCGCTGGTTCGAGAACGACTCGCGGAGTTCGCTGGCGCGTTCCTCACCGCCACGCCGGTGGCGCAGGACGGCGGAGCCGCGATCCAGCTCTTCGTGAAGGGGAAGCTGACCGAGGCCGGTTGGAACGTGCTGACCGGCGAGCCTCCCAGCGTCGGCGCGCAGCGCGTGAAGGGGCATTAGCTTGGCCGACGTCTACGGGACGGACATCGAAACGTTCGCCGGCCCCGGTGGAACCGTCGACATCGATCCGCTTCTGCCGCTGATCTCGGGCCCGCGCGTCGTCCTCGTTCGCGTCGCACGCCGGCTGATCACGCCGCGCGGGTTCCTGCCTGAGGCGCCGCTCTACGGGTACGCGCTCGCCGATCAGCTCGGGCGCCGCACGCGCGCGATCGATCGCGAGCGCATGAAGGTCGAGATCGAGGAAGAGGCGGAGAAAGAGCAGTTCGTGAAGTCGGCCAAGGTGATCGAGTTCACGAAGACCGGCTTTGGGAAGTACCGCATCAGCCTCCGGATCACGCTCGCCGAGGGACCGTTTCGCATGGTGCTCGGCGTGGACCAAGTGACGACGGCGCTCCTCGAGGCCGACGCCGAGTAGCCATATGGCCCAGTTCGAAGACCTGATCGTTCCGGTCACCGAGGCCGAGCTCGAGCAGAAGACGCTCGATCTCGCCGAGGCACAGGACCTCCCCGTCACCGGCTGGGGTCTCGGCGCGTGGGTTCGGAAGCTGATCAACGTCTTCGCCGAGGTCGCGGTCGACGTCTGGTTCTCCGTCGCCCAGCTCGCGAACGGGTTCGTCCTCGGGAAGAGCAAGGGGAACTGGCTGAAGGTCCTCGCGGGGAACTACCAGGAGAGCTTTCTCCCGGCGACGTTCAACGCAGGAAAGATCAAGCTGACCGACGGCGGCGGCGGGCCGCACGTCATCACGGTCGGCGCCGTCGTCGTGGGCACCCCGGATGGCCTGCAGTGGCGGAACACGAGCGACGGCGGGGGCACGCTCCCGCTCGGTGGCTCGCTCGATCTCGACTTCAAGGCCATCGGCGCCGGCGCGAAGTACAACGTCGCGAACGGCGCGATCACCGAGCTCGTCACCGCGCTCCCGACGGTCACGGTTTCCAATCCTGCCTTCGGCGTGTCAGGCACGTGGATCACGACGCTCGGCACCGACGCCGAGAGCGACGAGGCGCTCACGGCGCGGCTCTCCGCGAAGTGGGCCACCCTCTCCACGGGCTCACCTCCGGAGGCCTATCTCTTCTGGGCCCTCTCCGTCGCCGGCGTCTCGCGCGCGAAGGTCGACGATGGCAACCCGGACGGCCCCGGGAGCATCCGCGTCTACATCGACAACGCCGCGCTGGTCGCGACGGTTCAAGGCGTGCTGAACGGGAAGATCCCCAGCGGCTCGAAGGCGACGGCCGTCGCCGCGACCGCCCAGGCGGTCACCATCGCCGGCACGGTGAAGATCAAGCGCGCGTTCCGCAGCACGGCCGAGCCCGCGATCGTCGCGAACCTGGCGGCGCTCCAGAGCGCGATCGACATCGGGGGCGAGGTCATCAAGGCCGAGGTCACCGAACGGATCATGTCGCCCGAGGGGGTGACTGACTTCGAGATGGCCAGCTCCTGGACGGGGACGCCGAACATCCAGCTCGTCTCGAGCTCGTACCCGCAATTCACCTTGGCCCTGACGATCGTCGAGGTCTAAACCGTGCCGCGCGAGAAGTACTCCGACTTCGCGATCCTCCGGCGCCTCCCGCCGTGGATGCGCGGTCCGTGGCAGGACAAGCTCGCGACGGCCATCTTCGGGCCGTTCGACATGCTGTGGGAGGGCGCGCTCGAGGCGCTGAAGTCGGGCTTCGTCCAGCACTGCCCGGACGACGCTGTGGAGTTCCACGCGCGCGAGCGCAAGCTCGAGCCAAAGGAAGGCGAGACGATCGCCGCGCTTCGCCAGCGCGCCTACGAGGCGTGGACGTTCTGGTCGACGCTCGGCCCGAGCCTCAACCTGATCGCGGCGATCAACTTCTACATCGGCTTTACGGCGCAGCTCTGGGGCTTCACCAATAGCGGCTCCTGGTACCTCGGGTACACGGGCGGTCACTCGGACGACGACGACACGGCGAACTGGTCCCGACACTTCATGGTGGTCGGCCTGGGGAGCCACCCGTGGGCGCGCCCGGTGGTCGGGCCCGGCCTCGTCGTCGGCCCGGAGCTCCTCGTCGGGATCGACATGACGACGACGGAGCTCTCCAGAATCCGCCGGATCTATCGAAAGCACCGACCGGCGCACATGGTCGGTGGAGATCTGTATGTCCTCTTCGACGCAACCCTCCCGGTGAACGTCGCGGTGGTCGACCACAACGCCTCGAGCGACTTCGTCAAGCTCCCGCTTCACGTCCAGATGGTCGGCTACGAGCACCACGGGATGTTCGTCGGACCATCGATGATCGTCGGCCAAACCTTCGTCTGAGGCTCCCATGTTGAACGCACGGCTTTACCTTGGCGACCGAGCGCTACGGGTGGCGAGCGCCCTCGCGCGCGTCGGTCGAGCCCTGATTGGGGTTCCTGTCGTCAGACTGATCGAGGACGCGCCGGAAGGCGCCTCGGTGCTCGTGCTCGATCACGTGGTTCCAGACGACATCACCAAGGGCGTGAAGATTCTCGCGGACGAGGGAGGCGACGACGAGGGAGCGCGCGCGGTCGCGATCCACGGAAACCGCGTCTCGCTCGACCGGAAACTGATGCGGTCATGGCCCGCTGGCCAGCCCGTGAAGCTCCTGATCTGAGGGTCACACGATGAAGAGCCTTGCGATCAACCTCGCTGCGATCTGGGCGGCGACGCTCGAAACCTTCCAGGACGGCAACGTCTTTCGGGAGAGCAACATCGATCTCCAAATGCTCTCGATCGGGGACCGCCTCGGGTACCTGAAGACCGCGGTCGACGGGAAGGCGTCGCTCTCCACGAACAACACGTGGACGGGCGTCCAAACCTTCAAGCCGAGCGGCGGCGGTGGCCAGGTCGCGGCAACGTTCTGGCGAAGCCTCCAGTTCGTCACGCGCGGGACGGACGCGGTGGAATCCCTGATCGCGGGGGTCGTGAACCGGATCGAGCGCTTCAACGGCGCGGCGAACGAGACCGTCACGATCGCGTCGGAATACCTGCTGATCCCGACGACCACCGGCAACCGGCAATACTCGCTCAACCCACCGAGCCCCAGCCTGAACGGCCGCGTGATCCGGATCACCCGTCCACGAACCGGCGACGCCCACACATGCGAGATCCTGGACGTGCTCGCCGGCACGACGCTTTGCATCTTCCCGGCGTCGCAAACCGGGTGGGTGGATCTCATGTTCGACGGCGCCTCGGCCTCCGGCTCGTGGGTGGTGGTCGCGCGTTCGGTGAACCTGACGAGCGTGTCAGTCAACGTCTGAGGAGACGCCCATGACCTCTCTCGAAGCTCTCCTGCTCCGGATCGGGGCGGGGATGGGTCCGACCAAGGATTCCGTTCTCGTGGTCGCCGTTGGGAACGTCGATCTGGTCGGCCTCCACACCGAGGATGGCATCGCGCTCGCCGAGGGCGATCGCGTCGGTTGCGTCGGCCAGACCGACCCCACGCAAAACGGTGTCTACATCGCCTCAACGGGGGTCTGGGAGCGCGCACAAGACTCGGGGACGTCGCGCTTCATCCGGCTCGGGATGACGTTCCGCGTGCGCGCCGGATCGTTCGCCGGCTCCGTCTGGGCGCTGACGTCCCCGACGACCGGGACGATCTCGCTCGGGTCGACGGCGCTGTCCTTCGCCATGTCGTCCCCGCCGGACGTTGCACCGCTTCCGGCGAACGGCTCCGTGATGGCGGCATCCGGAACCGACGACCTGACGGCTATGACGGCCGCGGTCGCCGCCGGTCGAACACTCTACCTGGTCGGCGGCCGAACCTATCGCCTCGCATCGCCGGGCCTCGCGGCGCTCTCGGGTATGCGGATCGTGTGCCGCGATCGCGAGAACCCCGCCATCATCAAGCCCGCGACGGCCTGGGCGCCGGCCAACGGCTCCGCGGACGATCGGACCATCGCGCTCCTGTCCGCTGTGCCGACTCTCGGCGCGGTCAACACGACGCTCGCATCGGTCGTGTACAAGGGCCAGCGCCAGATCCAGCTCACGAGCGCGACGGGCGTGGTGACCGGGACGCGACTTCGTCTCGGCCCGGGGACGAACGTCGGCGGCGACGCCACGGACATGTCCGACGGCGCATCGGTCTCGATCGGCGAAACCGTCGAGGTTGCATCCGTCTCCGGCGCCTGGGCGACGCTCACCGAGCCGTGCGCGGTGCACCACAAGACCGGCAAGGCGGTCCGCTCGCTCGCGACGTACGTGGAGGACATCTACATCGAAGGCGTTCGCTTCCACGCCGACGGGAAGAACCTCCCGACCGCGCTGCGTCTGGACAACGTCCGCCGCGCGAAGATCGTCGACTGCGACTTCGTGGGCTTCTCGCGCGCCGGCGTGGAGCGCCTCATGTGCAAGGACGTGGAGATCATCCGTCCGCGGTTCGTCGGCGGCATCAATTGCGGCGTTTACGACGATTCCTCGCACTTCTCGCCCATCGTCTCCCCGCGTCGCCCCGTGGAGGACGCCAATCGCGTTCACCCGCAAGGCACCCCGCGTGCGCTCCTCTTCTCGCGGAACCGGTGCGTCGCGGTGGACATCCTCGACGCCGAGCTCCGCCACTGTGCGATCGGGGTCGCGCGTTGGGGCGGATGGCACTGCCGAACCGAAGGCAAGTTTCACGATTGCGACGCCTCAGCCGTGAAGTCGCGGAACGCGGAGTACAGCGGCCACACCAGCGGCATCGCCTATGAGGGTGGCCCCGGCCTTCTGTCCGTCGCGGAGTTCGCGATCGACGAGACGCTCGAGGTCGACGCGTCGGAGTGCCGCTCCGACGAAGCGATCGCCGTGCTCTCTCCCTATGCGATCTACCTGCATGACTCGTTCTACATGAAGGGCCGCGCGTCCTTCGTGAACAAGGGTCTTCAGTACGCGTCGACGATCAACGGTGACGCCGCCTACGACGTCAACGGAATCAACATGCAGGACATCTCCGGGCACCTGGCCCTGAGTGTCATCGGCGCGGGGTACAACTGCCGTCTCGGCGGGACCTTCGTCGGCCTGACCGGCACGTTCTCCTCGAACGGCTCGGCCGGCGGCGGCGCCGCCGACGGGTTCGGGATCTACATCGATTGCGCGGGCGACTTCTCCGGGCCCCGCTGGAGCCAGGTCACCTTCACGAACGCGGGCGTCTTCGTCGGCTTCGGCGCCAACTGGGCAGCCGGGCCGGACGCGTACATGCAGTGGGGCGACTGCCAGTTCGGCTCGCAATACTTCAGCGACGTCGTCTGGTGCTACACGACCGGCACCCCCGTCCCGGGCGTCCTCATGAAGGTGGACGACACGTCACCGGCGGGCACGGTGGCGCAGCGCCGTCGGATGATCGCGAGCGCCGGCGCTGGCGATAAGTCGATGGTCGCCGCGACGGCCAAGAACAACAACGGCGCGCTCTTCGCTCCTCTCCCGGGACGGCGCAACTCGGTCTACATGACCGCCGCGACGGCGCTCGGTGCGCTGCTGAAGAACAACGGCGCGGGGGAGGCCGTCGTCGACGCGGCCGTGGGGCTCTCCGGATACATCGGCAAGTGCGCGCTTCCGACATCTGGCGCTGGTTTCTCGATGGTGACGTCATGAAGCAAGAAACCGTCTTCTACCCCGATCGTGCGGTGAAAACGCTCTTCGTCTCGTTCGTGACCGCTCCGATCGAGTTCGACATGGGCGACACGGAGCTGCAGACAGCCGAGACGCCAGAGGGCCAACACGTCGGAGGTCTTGTGTGCACCCGGCCGGGTGAGCAAGACGTGTACACCGCAGTGCTTCGAGACGGTTGCGAAGGGCAGCACGCGCCGGAGTGCGAACGATGCGAGACCGCGCGGCTCGCGCGAGCGTGGCTCACGATCGGGCGCGTGCGCTGCTTCGGACCCGCTGGCCCGGCTCCGGCCGTACCTCACTTTCTTCGGCTCGAACCCCTGACGGAGTAGCCGCATGAGCATCCACGAAGAGGCCGCGAAGAAGAGCGGCGAGAACGTGCGATCCCTCTTCGGCGCGGACGCCCGGGCGATCCTGGCGGCCTCGCAAGAGGCCGTCGCGGTCGCCGAGGCAACGCAGACGAGCGAGAAGAAGCACCACGAGATCGTCCTGGAGAAGATCGGCTTGGTCGACGACAAGATCGAGGCCGTTCGAGAGAAGCTCCAGAAGACGCTCGACGCCCACGAAGTCGAGCTCGTCGTTCAGCAGGGGCAAGCGAAGCAAGCTCGGGACGCGTACGCGCAGACCGAGCGCCGGCTCCGAGGCGACGTCGCCGAGCTGAAGCAGCTGATCGGGCAGCCTCCACCGGAGGGCGATCTCGCGCGCGCGAGCTTCCGCGACATGACGCGGGAGGAGATCGAGCGGGTGGAGAAGGGCTTCGGCCTCCGCGGACAGGTCGCCTTCCTCGTGGCGCAAGCCAAGGCGCAACGTCGGGTGACGAGGTGGGTCGCCGTCGGTGGCGTCGCGTTCGCGCTCGCCGAGCTCGCCCAGGCAACGCTCAAGCTTTTGGAGGTACTCCGATGACGCTCGATCAGGCTCTCGCGATCGCAGAACGGGCGATGCCCGTCGCGATCGCTTTCCTCGTGCTCCTCTCGCTCGTCCTTCCGCCCCTCGGGCGTTTCGTGTCGACGTGGAAGCCACGAGCCGGCGAAGCGATGATCCGCTTCGGGACCGACCTGAAGGGCGTCGCCGAGACGTTCAAGCTCCCGAAGGGCACTCCGTCCGTCTCCGCCCCGCCGATCGAGAGCGTCGTCGTCGTCGAGCCCGTGTCGAAGCCGAAGGAGGCGCCGCACGTTCCGCCGATGCCGCTCCTCTTCGTCATCGCGATCGCGGTTGGTGCCGTCGGGCTCGCGCTTTCGGTCACCGGATGCTCCGGGGCCATACCGAAGCTGGAGGAGCTCGCCGACGACACGGCCGAGGGCCTCACCGCCGGCGCCGAGCTCTCGAACGTCTGCACCGAGGCGGTCGAGGAGCGGAAGGACCTCCGGACCGGCAAGGTCGCCCCGTGCGCGCCCTCGGATGCCGAATGCCTGGCGGCGGCTGAGGCCGAATCGCACGAGGCCGACGCGCCGATCGCCTCGCTTCGCCGGCTGTTCTGCAAGTACGCACCCGAAGGGGTTTGCTCGTGAACTGGCCGGAGATCGTGGGCGGCCTGATCGGCGGCCTCGTCTTCGGCTTGGGTGCGCCCGCGCTGAAGAAGCGGATCGCAGACAAGCTCCGCGGCGTGAAGCCGCCTCCGAAGCGCTGAGGCTCCGATGCAGTACTTCCAATGCAAGTGCGGCGAGCACAAGTCGTGGACGTCGATGGGCGTCCCCCGGTGCACCCGCTGCAAGAAGTGCGGGAGCGACCTCGCCCAGGGGCCGGATGGCCACCGCGAGCCCGAGCCTCACCGCTACGTCACCAAGTACAACCAAAACACCGGCGCACCGTTCGAGATCTGCGATCGGTGCTTCGAGCGGCGAGACAAGCTCGAGCCGGCGAAGGCGGACGACGAACGTGCGTGACGAGAACCCCACGCCGCGGTTCGGGATCGGCTCCGGACCTGACGAGTACATGCGTCACGTCCACCGCGTGCTGCGCGTAGCGCGCGAGCGCGCCGAGGCGGTGCGCCTCGAGGCTTTGGAGCTCGAAAAGGTCATCGCCGACGGGGAGATCCTCGAGGTGAGGCTCGCTGGCTGGCGAACCACCTTGGTGGCCCCGCTCGACCGTGCTCGCGACATCGACGGCACCTTCGCGCTCCGCGAGCGCGCCAGAAAGGCCGGCCTGCAACCGTGAAGTACCGCATCGTTCAGAAGGGCGCTGCCCCCGTCCTCGTCTGCTACCTCGTCGGCTCGCACATGGATCCGGCGCTGCGCGCGGCGTGCCCGGAGCGTGCGATCGTCGCGACGGACGAGAGCGGCCTGCAGGCAACGCGCGGGGACCTCGTCACCGCGCGCAAGCTCGTCGGCCACCACCCGGGTGCACCGATCGATCTCGCCGGCTACTCGGCCGGGTGCCAGGGCGTCAGGAAGCACCTGGTCGACGGCGAAGTGGTCGGCGCGGCCGTCGCGATCGACGGGACCCACGCCAGCATTCCGCCGGCACCGTGGCAGATCGACGTGTGGGCGCGCGAGGCCGAAACCGCTCGGGAGGGCGATTCGGTCTTCGTCGCTACGTGCACCCAGCAACACTACGTTGAGCGGCTCCCCGTCGGTCAGGCCGGGCGGGCGATGTCGACGGCTCACGTCCTCGAGCGCGCGCTGGGCCGCCCGCTCCCGCCCGGAACCGAGATCCACGAAGAGGGGCTCCACGTCGTCTCGTACCCGTCGAAGGACATCGACCGGGACGCGCACATCCTCCAGCAACGCGTCGTCCTACCCGAGATGCTGGCGCGCTACGTCGGCGATCCCGTCGACGCCTCGGAGGCCATCAGGCTGGCGCTCGAGGCGCGCAAGGTCGGCGAACGCCTGGCCGCGCCGTTCCTCACCGGCGCCAAGGTGATCGCCGGGGCGTTCGGGTTCGGCGCCGGCGCCCGGCCGCATCAGCTGCGGGCCCTCGAGCTCGCGCTCGCCGAGCTCGCCGGCGGTGGCGTCGCCGAGCTTCCGGGCGCGCACCACAACCCCCGGATCCTCGAGTATCACTCGGTTTGCCTCGCGCACCCGATCCGCGGGGCGTCGATCGCGAACAAGCCGCTGGGCCTCCGGACCGACGAGGACGCGTGGTGCGCGGCCTTTGCGAGCTGGTGCAACGTGCGGTCGACTCTCCCCGGGGATCGCGTTCTGCCGCCCCGTGGCGCCGTCTGGGAGCTCGTCGCCGACGCCGTCCAGGCGGGCCGCTTCCGGAGCCGCACGACCGACTACAAGCCGCGCGCCGGGGACCTTCTCATCCTCGGCCGGGCCGGCGGCGACCCTCGGATCCCTGGCCAGTCCGGCCACGTGACGCGCGCCGTGATCGACGCCGACGCTCGAGGCGATCTTCGGTGCGTCGGAGGGAACGAGGAGAACCGGATCAAGCTCGGACCGCGCTCGACGCGAGACGCGGACTACGTCGGCGCCATCGCCGACTGATCTGCTACCATCGCGTGTGGGCCTGGCCCACGAGGTCACCGTCTGGTGGCCGCGCTCCCCCGCTGGCTTCGGCCGGCGGGGGTTTCGTCGTTTGTGCGAGCTTAGTTCTCGTCGCCCGGCGGGAAGTCGCCTTGGAGGAACGCCGTCCCAAGGGCCATCTGCTGCCCGATCGGATCGAAGCCCGCGCGCTCCGCGTTCCGGAGCTCCCAGCGATCGAGGATCGATCTCTTCCTAGGCGGCACCGACCGGCCGAGGCCTTTCTCGAACCCGTCGGCGAAGGCTTCGCCGTGCATCTGTGCGACGCGGCCATGTGAGAACCCGCCGGTGGCGAGGAGGATCACGCGCTTGATCACGTCGGCCAAAGCTCCTTCCCGTTCTCTCGGCACCACCGCGCCCAGTCGTCGATAACCCGCTGGGCGGTCTCCACGTCGTCGCCCTGAAGCCTGAAGGGCTCGTCGTCGATGCTCGCGCGGGCGAGGGTGTGCCCGCTGGTTCCGTCGACGATCGCCAGCACGCCCAGCGCCACGAGCTGAAGGCGGTAGGCCTGGCCGGGGTAGCGAACGATTCGGTCCTGGTATTCGATCTTGGGGGCGACGTCGGGCATGGGCTCGAGGGTAGCAGCCGCGGCCTCCAGGGCGTCCCACGACGCCCCGAGCGCGACCGCGCCGACCTGGAGCCCCAAGAGCTCCCCGTCGACGTCGAGGGCGCCCTCGGGTATCTCTCCGGGCGCCTCGTCGCCTCCGTTGCTCCGGAGGGATGGGCCGTGGCCCACCGGCTGGGCTTCCCGCACACTTAGACGTCGCGAATCGTCACGGCGCCGAGCCTCGAAGACGTCCGAATGCGGCGAGAAACGACGAACTGAGACCGCGGCAACGGCTTTAGGTTCCGGCGCCATCGTCCTCTCCGTCTCCCGTCGCCGCGCGCTCGAGGGCGTCCCATGCGGCGCCGAGCTCCTTCGCGGCCCGGGCCAGGGCGGCCAGGGCGGGTGGTGCACCGGCGGATCCAGCTGCTTCGGAGCGTGCGGAAACGTCGTGAATTGTGCTCGTTTCCGAGCGTGTCCCGATGCCTGTTAACCACCGGGTCGCTGGTTCGAGTCCAGCAGCTGGAGCCAAAACAAGGGGGGTTCTGATGTCCGACGGGTCCGAAGTGTCCGTCGGATCCATCTCGTCTGGTGCACCGGTGGTGCAAGCCTCCTCGGGCACCTCACGGACGATGATGGCCCGGAGCCCCGCTTCGACCTCGTCGGCGCCCAGCCGGCCGTACACCCGGCGGACCATCTTCGAGTCGGTGTGACCCATCGCCGGGGCGACGAGGGTATCCGGCACGCCCTCGTGCTTCATCCAATGGGCGTACGTGCGGCGGAGGTCGTTCGGGCTGCAGCGGGCGATCTTGGCGCGCCCGCACGCCAGGTGGAGGTCGCGGACGATCTTCATCCACGGGCGAAAGAGAAGCCCGTCGGCGCCGTCCCCGTCGCGGAGCGCGAGGGCGACGAGCGCGACCTGCCACGGGGCGACGAGCGGCACCAGGCGCTCCGACTTCTCCGTCTTCGTGCCGCGGAGGAAGACCCGCTCCCGAGTGACGTCCTCTCGGCGCGCTCGAATGCTCTCGGAGAGGCGCGCGGACGTCGCGACGATGAAAGCGACCTGGGCGGCGCGGGCCGGCGCGAGCTCGGCGCAGAGCGCCACGAAGTCCGTCTTCGAGAGCCAGCGCTCGCGGGGCTTGTAGCCCGGCCGGAAGTTCTCCGGCATCAGGGCGTCGACGTCGCCCTTCCACCACTGCCGCCGGCGCGCGAGCTTCAGAACCGAGCCGAGGACGACGAGCTCCTTCCCGATCGTGTTCATCGAGATCGGCTCGCCGGACTGGGTCTTCTCCGCGCGCCGTTGGGCGATGTACCAATCGAAGTGGCGGGGCCCGAGGCGGGCGAGCTTCACCGGGAGGACGGTCTCGCCGTCGGGCCCGTCGATGCTCTGCATGCGGAGCAGGTGACCGACGCGCCGCTCGTAGAAGACGAGCGTCGCCGCTGCGATGTCGCCGGCCTCGCACCGCATCCGCGCGTCGCGAAGGAACTCGCTCAGGGCTTGGGTGAGCGTTGCCTGGGAGGTGCGGTTGGACGGATCGGCGGCATCTCGCTCGAGACGTCGGCCGACCTTCTCCGCGGCGCCCCGGTCGGTGCACTTCGTCGAGCGCGTGACGCGGTTCCCGTCCGCATCGTAGAACCGCGCGTGCCAGGTTGGTTTGCCCCTTCTTCGGAAGAGCCGCATCGGAGAACCTCGAGCCAGTAGGTGTTCCACACGTCGACGGGAACGCGCATGACGCCGCGCGCCCCGTGGGGCCGCCCGAGCGCCCGGCGCATGTGCTCGTAGGCCGTCGAGCGCGCGAGCTGGTGGCGGGCCATGACGTCGGCTGGTGTCAGGTCCGGGGCGCTCACGGGCCCCCGTAGAGGGTGGAAAGAAGATCGAGGACGGCCTTCACGCGCGCGAACGCCTCGCGGGCGTTCGGCTCGGAAAGCGTCTCTTCCACACCGATGACAGGGCGGCCGTTGTGCTCGACGATCCAGCGCTCGATCTCGGCGTCGAGGTGGAACCACTCGCCGTGCGCGCGGCGCTTGGTCCACTTGGCGTGAAGCATCGCCTCCGTGCGCGTGTAGCCGCGCACGTGGCCGAGCAGGGAGAGCGGGATCGGAGAGGTGCTCTGGATCGTTCGGATTCGCTCGGTGAGTCCGTAGCTCTTTCCGATCTTCACCATCCCACCGCCGGCGACGAAGTAGACGACGCCGTCGAGCTCCTTCCGTAGCTCGCGGAGGTGGCCGGCCACGAGCACAAGATCGAGGCCGAGGCGCGGATCGACCTGGCGCCATTCCTTCTTCGGCGAGGGGAGCGGGTCGAACTTACCGGCCTTCGCGACTTCGAAGAAGCGCGCGAGGTCCTCCTCGGTGAGGAAGCGCGACTCCATCACCGCCGCGCCCTCCGGCCGGGGATGACCTCAGCCAGCCGCCGGGCCTGCTTCGCGCCCTCTTGCAAGCCGAGGGCGAAGTCTCCGGTCGCGTTGTTTCCCGCGCGCGCGAGGTAGACGCCGAGCTCCTCCACGTACTTCGCCGCTGCGCCCGGGGCGCCGTCGATCCCGAGCAGCCAATCCGCGGAGACGTCGAGCGCGTTGCAGAGCCCGATCAGGACATCGGACCGGACGCCGGTCTTCACACCGTCCGCCGAGAAGCAGCGGCGGACGGTGTGCTCGTTCACGCCGGCGCGCTTCGCGATCTCCGAGAGAGGGAGCTTCGTCGCGCGCACGGCGGCTTTGAAGCGGTCGACGTCGATCGTCATCGGCGCCTCCTGGCGAGTTCGGCGCGCACGTGCTCGTAGAGCGACGACCGGAGCTCGTCGAGGAGCATCAGGACGCCATGGTCCGCGATCTTGTGACGCTCCCGCTCGAGGCGCCGGAGCATGTCGAGCGCGCGAACGGGGGTGATCTTCGGGTGGATGGGTCCTCGGCGCTTCACGACTTCATCCTTTCCAGCGCCGCGATCTCGGCGCGGTGCTTCTCGATCTTGGCGTCGATCTTCGACGTCAGTTCGGCGAGCAGCCTCTCCGCGGCTTCCCCCGGACTCGCACAGTCCCACGGCGTGCCGCGCGTCTTCTTTGCCGTGATGTCGCGCTCCTCGAAGATGCAGCACGACCACTTATCGGCGCCCCCTCGCGTGAACCTGACCGACCACTGCCCCTCGCCGTCGAGCGCGGTCGCTAGGTCGACGATCCGCTCGATCGTCGTCAGCTTCGCGACGACCCGAGGAGGCGGGATCTCCACGGGCGGAGGTAGCTGGGCCGCGCTCGGGAGCGGCGGGTTCCGCTTGCCCAGATCCATCCCCAGCGGCCCGGACGGCTTGTCGATGTCGCGCGAGCCCGGCTCGGCGAGCTCGCGGAGCCGCGGGAAGAGCTGGCACAGGCGCTCGTAGTTCTCTCGAACGGGGACCGTGTGGTTCTGCTCCCACGCGGAAACCGTGGTCTGGGTGACGCCGACGAGCTTCGCGATCTCGTCCTGGCTCATCTTCTCGAGCTCACGCTCGCGGCGGAGCGCCTCGCCCCACGTCTTTGGCGCCGCCTGCATCGGAGGCAGCGGGAGCGGCGGCGCGGGCGGGATCGGGTCTTCAGCTGGATTCGGGTCGTCGCGCTTGACCTTGTCGGCGTACGCCGGCGGGGGGAAGAGACGCATCCGCCGCAGCTGGAGGCACATGCGGTGATACTCGGGCTTGGAGGGAAGCTCGCTCCCCTCCTCGAACGCGCGCCACCGGTTCTGCTTCACCGAGACGCCGTCGCAGCAGCTTGCGACGGTGCGGCCGGCGGCCTCACGCTCGCGCTTGAGCGTGAGGCCCCACGAGGCGAAGAGGGGAGCGGACAGCGTTGTCATGCTGCGCGGTCCTCCCGCGCCCCGTACCCGTCCCCGTACCCGTCCCCGGACCCGGACCCGTACCCGTCCCCGTACCCGGACCCGTACCCGTCCCCGTACCCGGACCCGTACCCGTCCCCGTCCCCGGACCCGGACCCGTACCCGTACCCGTACCCGTCCCCGTACCCGTCCCCGGACCCGTACCCGGACCCG
>FRDC01001104.1_pt1 | contig 28624 bp, 21 predicted proteins | sample 1106171 | NCBI WGS metagenome assembly FRDC01 (sample SAMEA3930566, study PRJEB13176) | freshwater metagenome | biome: Drinking water system; feature: drinking water; material: water | place: Singapore | collected 2014-12-20 | reverse complement strand
GTGTGGATATAAACGATTAGTTCGGCAAATTGCTTGCAGTAGCGTGTGATCTTTTAACGATTTATCCAAATACAGCGTTTGCAGTATAGGCGCATCAAAGCCAGTCAGCAGTTTGGCTGTGACAATGATAAATTTTAAGTCGGAATGGGCATCATTAAACTCATCGATAATCTTTTCCTGTGCCGACTTATCCAATGCCCACTTTTGCTTGAACTCGAATTCGTCATTGGCTGACGTGGAAATCACCACTCGGCTGGCTTCAGCAGGAAAATGTTTATCCAATTCTTCTTTGTATTGCACGCATGCAAAGCGATCTGGCGTCACAATCATCGCTTTAAAGCCTTGCGGATCCACTTTTTCCTGAAAATGTACAGCGATATCGGCAACGATTTTAGCCACCCGTTCCGGTGATTTGAGAAACGATGCCATTTTTGCCGATCTCTGATTTAACGCATCGGCTTCTTCATCGGTCAGCGCCGCGCCCTCGGTAAACTCGGCAAAAGCCCGATCAATCGACTCTTTGTCGACATGCACATCCACCAAGCGCGGTTCGAAATGCAACGGCAAGGTCGCTTCATCACGAATCGAATCATGAAAGGTATAACGCGACAGATAGCCACCGTGATCTTCTTCCGCGCCAAAGGCCCAGAAAGTATTTTTATCAGCCCGATTCACCGGGGTGCCGGTCAAACCGAATAAAAACGCATTCGGCAAAGCTGCGCGCATTTGCCGCCCCAGATCACCTTCCTGCGTGCGATGTGCTTCATCGACCAACACAATGATATTGTCGCGCATATTCATATTCGGCTTGGCATCGCGGAATTTATGAATCATCGAAATAATGATCTTGCGGGTGTCTCGTTCCAATAAAGTTTGCAATTCGCTGATGCTGTCGGTTGTTTCCACATTCGGCACATCGGCGGCATTAAAGGTGCAGCTGATTTGCGTATCCAAATCGGTTCGATCCACCAGCACGATCACCGTCGGACTTTTCAATTCGGTTGCTCGGCGAAGTTTTTGCGCAGCGAAGACCATCAACAACGATTTCCCGGAGCCCTGAAAATGCCAGATCAAGCCTTTCTTGATTCGCCCCTCGATCACCCGTTGCACGATTTTATTCGCACCTTCATATTGCTGGAAACGCGGAATCACTTTGCTGCGCTGTTTCTTTTTGTTGGTAGTAAACAAAGAAAAGTTAAGCAAGATATCCAGCAAACGCGCTGGTTTGAGTAAATCGGTCAATTCCTTGCCGATTTCCGCTAAACCGAGACTCTTGGCAGTGTCGCCGCTTTCCGATTCCAGCCGCCACGGTGCCCAGAATTCCAGTGGGCAGCGGATTGCGCCATAAAACAGTTCTTTGCCTTCGGTGGCAAACGACAGAATATTCGGCACGAACAATTGCGGCACTGCATTTTCGTAGACGGTATGAATTTCATGCGCGCCATCCAGCCAACTGATCGAAGGGCGTATCGGTGTTTTCGCTTCGCCGACCACCACCGGAATACCGTTGATCAGCAACACCACATCAGGTATTTTGGTTTCGCGGTGATGAATGCGAAATTGATTGGTGACGACATAGCGATTATTGCTCAAATCATCGAAATCCAGCAGACGAACCGGAACATGGCGGTTGTTTTCACCAAAAGGCATGGTCTTTTCGCCGCTCAGCCATTTAAAGAACTCCTCATTGGCTTTCACTAAACCGATTTGATTCACCGAAATCAGAATCGCCCGCAGCTTGTAAATCACTTCGTCGGCCAATTCTGGGCGTAGCTGAATTTCTGGATTAAAGCGCAGTAAAGCAGCTTTCAGCTCGCTTTCCACCAGCACTTCATTAACACCCCGCAGCAACTCATCCGCAGATTGATAAACCCACTGCGCTCCATAACTCGCTTTAGGCTCTGCCACCTTGCCCGCATTTAGATTCACACCGCTGATTTGTTGGATGATGTAATGCTCGACACTGTTCAGTTCGGTGAAGGTCATGGCTAGAAGATTTGGTTGATTAGTTTTTTTTGCAAAAATTGAGAACTCGTAATTTTTACTAATGTTTTATTTCTCGAGCAAACAATGAGTTGATGTATATCTTCAATGATGCGCCTATATTTTTTACTCAATAAAGGCATCTTTAACTCATAAAACCTTTTAGGATCGATCCGTTTATGGCTGTTACTTGTTCCTTGTACAAATTTCATAACCTTATTAGTGAATAATTGGGACGATAAATAAGCATCCAGATATCCAATTGAAATTTCATTAGTTGGTATAACAGGCAACCATTCCGTAGAACCTAAACTTATTCGATCATCTTTTTTTTCAACCGCCCAAATTTTGGGAGATGTAGGGTTTAACTTACTAAACAGCACAACATCACGATCAATAAGAATTTTATTGCTGTTAATATCATTTGCGGCAACAATTTCTGGTGCTTTATTCTCTATAAAGGACGGCAAGCTATAATGAAACACTTTAGTACTTCCGTATTCTTTCGGATTAACAGATTTCAATTTATCTTGATAAAGCTCTGCGAGCGTAATCTCTTTTTTATCTTTTGAATTTAAATCATTAATTAGTTTAGATAAGTGTTTTTTTTCAAATACTTCAATCTTATTAAGAACTTTTCCCTCATTTACTATTACCTTATCCATAACTAAAAATAATTCAGCTAGTTTGGCCTGCTGGTCTTTAGGTGGGAGCATAAATTCCTGATGTTTGATCGTTCCCCAATTTATAGTTGGTGACAAAGAACCTACCGAAATATCCACCGCCCGGTGCATGAACGCATCCGAATGCAAAAAAAATGGGAACAACCGCGGATCGATCACCTCGGGATTAGCTCGCAAAACCAAGGCGTGTGCCGAACAAAAGCCATCGGTTGTGGCAATGGCGGCCTTGCGTTGATAGGCACGTCTTCTGCCAAATATTACATCACCTGGATAGCACCTTAATTTTTGCCCGTCTACATCATCAGGCGTACCGGTGCGTTTGATATGAATGGATTCTGGATCAATATGCTCCAATCCGATATAAACTTCCAAATTAGTATTATTCGGATCAACTCGCTCCGAAATATTCTTGGCAATTTCATCAAAGCGGTAAGTTTTCCAGCCGGATTTGTCCAGATTCTTGAGATCAATTGCTTGCATGGCTTCCGTCATGGTTTATCCAATCACCCGAAAAAGTTCATCCATACTTTTCTTTAATTCAGCCGATGATTGCATCCAATTGTGCAGGGCTTCATCCAGCGAGATTTTTGCATCACTGTTGTTAACGTTGCTGACATACAGCGGCATATTTAAGCTGGCTTTATGACTCAATACTTGATCAATACCAACCACTTTACAAAAACCGTCCTGGTCATGGAATGATTTGTAGGCTTTATAAATCCGTTCAATATGATGCTGCTCCAAAAAAGCAATATTCTTGTCCTGTCTAACTTCCTTGACCGCATTAATGATCAGCACCTTGCCTTTCTTGCTGGCTTCCTTATTGGTTTTGGTTATCAGCAAACAAGCTTCCATCGGCGAGTTGTAAAACAAATTTGGCCCCAAACCAATGACACATTCCACCAGATCCTGCTCGATCATTTTGCGACGCATCTCAGCTTCAGCATCCCGAAACAAGATACCATGCGGCCACAAGGTTATAGAACGACCATTCTTCTTATCCAGACTTTTTTGAATATGCTGCTGAAACGCATAATCGGCACAGCCTTGCGGCGGTGTGCCCCACAGATTACGTCCGTACGGGTCGCTTTCAAATGCCTTGCGGTCCCAAGCTTTGATCGAGTACGGCGGATTGGCGAGGATGACATTGAAAGTCTTCAGCTCGTCGTTTTCCAGGAAGGCTGGATTCGTCAGAGTATTGCCGCGCACGATGCTAAATTCTTCGATGCCGTGCAGAAACATGTTCATGCGGGCAATGGCGGAAGTAAGCAGATTGATCTCTTGACCGTATAGCTTGAGGGTGCGGTATTCCTTACCTTCCTCTTTTAAATGTAAGGCGCAATTCAATAGCAAACCACCGGAACCGCAAGTCGGGTCATAAACGCTTTCGCCGGGTTGCGGGTCCATGATCAAGGTCATCAATTTGACCACAGTACGGTTGGTATAAAACTCGGCGGCGGTATGGCCACTGTCGTCGGCAAATTCCTTAATCAGGTATTCGTAAGCATTACCTAATTGATCATCCGGCACATTGCTGAGATTAAGCTTGTGCTGGGAGAAATGCTCAATCAGATCGGTTAAGATCGCATCGGATAATCGGTCTTTATTGGTCCAACTGGCATCACCGAAAATACCAAACAAGGTATCCGGATTAGCCTGTTCAATCGCCCGCATCGCTTCCTGCAATGCTGCGCCAATATTGACAGTTTTCTCCCGCACGTCGTTCCAGTGCGCGCCGTCGGGAATCTGGAAATGATGGTTCTCAGCAAACGCAGCATATTCCAGATCGCCATTACTTTCCGCTAAGGCATTGGCAAACTCTTCGTCATACACATCGGAAATGCGCTTGAAGAACAGCAAGGGAAAGATGTATTGCTTGTAATCCCCGGCATCAATGGTTCCCCGTAACGCTGTGGCTGCCCCCCAGAGATATTTTTCGAGTTCTTGCTGGGTCATTCTTCAGTCGCAACCATTTGATCAGCGCCTGTAACTTCCAGCATTTGTATGAGCTGATTTTTAAGTGTTTGTCTTCGGTTTGATACAAAATCCAGGAAATCTTCAAAAGCTAAAGAGGCATCGGGTTTGATATGGTTTTGCATTAAAAAGCTTTCTTGCTCGGCAGTACTTGGAAAGCTTTGCTTTAACCATTCCACAAAATGCTTGTCACTTTTTTCGATATTTTGATTAGCCTGAAGCAACTGCAAATTGGCTAGCGTATTGTAATTATTGTAGTAAAAGTCAAATTGATCATCATTAATACCAAGTTTTTTCAACTTACTTTTGGTAAAGAATGATTTGGGGTGGATATGATCCTGATGATATTTGAAATTATAGTTCAGTGATGGGTATAGCAATGATAAGGCGCAATAAGTTTTTGCTTTGCCATATTCTAAGTCCAGGATATTTTCAATATCGTCTTCAGTGAAAGATATCGATTTTCTTTTCCCTTTATAATAAGCAATGACTTCTTTTAATGGGAATTTTCCTAAGTGATTGTTAATCAGGTTTCGCATTATTGGGTAGATGGAATCCGGTTGACCACCAAAAGTGCCTTTTAGCAGAACTCTGGCTAACCATTCTTTGATAGCTTTTCTATCGTCTTCTCGCTTGGATGCGTGAATAATCTCGTTATCAAAACCATTTTTATAAATGAAATAAGCAATAGGAATAATGGTATTGGTGGCAATAAGATTATCTCTGTTATAACCCAGTTTTGATGCTAGCTGAATCGCCGATTGAACTGCCGAAGAGACCTTATCCCAGTTCTTCTCAATCGTTGCCATGTTGTCTTTAGTGAAATTGTCTACATGGAATTTGACATCATTGAAATCGGCCAGCACCAAACAAGCTTTCAGTACAAAATCTTTGTTAAATGCAAAGCCATCGCCAATTTGATTGATGTCATCAACAAATTCATGAATGACTTCTCTTGCATCTTTTTCTTTACTCTTCCATTGAGCAGTGGCGATTGATAATAAAAGATCTGAATAACTTAATTTAGTGCCGCCACTGTTTATCCGAATGAATATTTGAAGCACTTTATCGAGTGCTTCGCCTTCCTCCAGATAGTAACTAATGGTGCCTTTCTGATGAACAACATTAAAGAATTGATTAAGCGTGTTAATTGCATATTCAGATTGTTTTTTGGTATAGAAGGCGGTATTCATTAGATCATTTTGCATCAAGTACATTGAGACTTTGCTCATATCACTGATATCTAATATTTTTCCACATTCAAACCAAAAACACCCATCCTTATGTTCTGCTTCTGTATCAGTTAAAAACTTGAAATCATACTCAAGTTCAAGTTCTTCCGATGGATTGAGTAAATTAAGGTATAGCTTTTTCTTAGGAAAAGCATGAGGACTTTCCCATCGATAATAAGGAATCTTTTGTGCGTATGTTCCTGTAAGAGACAGGTATATCGAAGTCATGCGCTGCTGCCCATCCAACAGTGCTATGACATCCTCATCATTAGGCAATTCTGCTTTTTTATTATGGCGACTATCTTTTTCATGATAATTCTTTAAGAATTCATAGAATTGAAAATCTTTAATTTTATTCTTATCTACTTTCCAAAATAAAAACGTACTGATTGGATAATCTCGCATTAAAGAATCGAAAAGCATTTCAATTTGTTCAGTACTCCATACAAACTCGCGTTGTATAGAAGGCAAAATATAATGGCGTTTTTTTATGTTATCTATCGCTTTTTTAATTGTTATCGGGGTTTCATAAGCCATTATAAAAAAATCCTTGTAATATTTTTTTAAACTTTTCTTCTGCTTCTAAACTGGCTTGCCAGGCGGCTTTCAAATCGCTCAATGCTTCTTCTACACTCGGTAAGTTATCCTCAATGATTTTTTCCACATAGAGCGGTATGTTCAGGTTGTAATCGTTTTCTTTGAGGTCATCGATCGTAACCACTTTAACGTAGTTCTCGACATCACGAAAAGCTTGATACCAGTCATAAATCTGTTTGACATGCATCGGTTCGAGGTAATTCTGCGCTCTACCGACTCTGATTTGATCGGAAGCATCGATAAAAAGGACTTTGTGTTTTTTCTCGAGTGCTTTGTTCTGCTTGAATACCATTACACAAGCGGCCAGTTGCGCTCCATAGAAAATATTTGGTCCCAAGCCAATGACGGCTTCCAGCAAATCCTGCTCTATCAACGCTTGCCTGATTGCGCCTTCAGCCCCTTTGCGGAATAATGCACCGTGTGGCAGCACGACAGTCATCCTGCCGGTGCTGTTCATAGATTTAACCATATGTTGCACCCAAGCCATGTCGCCATTACTTTTAGGTGGGACCCCGCCAATATTTCGACCAAAGGGATCATTCATCCAGTTTCCTGCTCCCCAATTATCTAAGGAAAAAGGTGGATTGGCGATTACGCAATCAAAGGTTTTTAGCCCATCGGCTTCAAAAAAGGCTGGGTTGCGCAACGTGTCGCCCCGGAGGATTTCAAAATCTTCGATACCATGCAAAAACATGTTCATTCGAGCGATTGAACTGGATGTCAGGTTTTTCTCTTGGCCGTAGAGTTTTAGCGTCCGAAAATCTTCCTTGTTATGTTTAAGGTGATCGACACATTCGAGCAACATGCCGCCGGTGCCGCACGCTGGGTCATAAATACTTTCTCCTTCGTGCGGATCGAGGATTAATCCCAATAAATGCACGACAGATCGGGGAGTATAAAACTCCCCGGCTTTTTTGTTGGTAAGATCGGCAAAATGCTTGATCAGATATTCGTAGGCTTGGCCAAGCATATCGGGATTGATTTTTTCATTTCCCAGAGTGTACTGAGAAAAGTGCTCAATCAAATTGATCAGCAGACTGTCAGAGAGCTTGTTTTTGTTGCTCCACTGCGCATCACCGAAAATGCCATACAAAAATTCCTGATTGGCCTGCTCTATTCCTCTTAATGCTTTTTCTATGGCCAAACCAACATTGGTTGATGTTTCCCGTACATCATTCCAATGACAGCCTTCGGGGATCTCGAAACGATGAAATTCCGGTAAGGATGCATATTCCTGATCGCCATCGGATTCTTCCAGTGCGCTACGAAATTCTTCATCATAAACATCCGATATCCGCTTAAAAAATAACAAAGGAAATATGTAAACTTTAAAATCTGAAGCATCAACTGGGCCTTTTAATATCCATGCGGCTTTGGAGAGGTATTGCTCTAGTTGAGAAAGGGTTAGTTTATTTTCATTCATTTGTCTTATTGAAATTACAAAAATCAACACTCACTTAGATTCAATTTATTCTGCTTATACACAACTGATCCGCGTTAATAATCTGAAAAATAGATCTTTTTATAATGCAATCTTGTCGGTATTATTGCCAAAAACTACTGGATTCTAGTTTATTAACTCTATCAATAGCAAAATCAATAAACCGCAACTACTATTCAACGATTATTAATATCAAAATTTTGAATTAGAATCGACTCCATAAATACCAATTTGCCAGATCCTTCAAGCAAATCCCCCTCCTAAAACCTTTCAATCACATATACTTTGTCTGAAGTCACGGCAAACATCGATTTAAAGTAGTTTTGCCACAATTGCCACCTTCAATTCACCAAATTTCACTGATTCACCAGTTTCTCTCTCTGCTTTTCCATAAAAAAACCCTCTTTAAGCATTTTTCACCCATCGAGCATCCTCAATGCTCTCATTCTTGATATTTTTAAGGAGTTTCTATGGCTATTCATTGCCCCAAATGCAGTTCAACCCTGATTACAGCCCGTAGCATGGGCAAAAAAGTCTGTTGTGGCATCGGTATCGTCGCTGGTGGCGCTCAAGGTGTCTCGAATGCACTTAAAGGTTCCAAAATCGGCGGTGAAGTCGGCGCTTTCTTCGGCCCATCCGGTGTTTTCATGGGCCGAGTTGCCGGTGCGCTGATCGGCGCCATGATCGGCGGTGTTTCCGGCGGTATGGCGGGCGCACAAGTCGGGGAAATAATCGACGACCAGGTGCTGGATAACTACGAATGCCTGCAATGCGAGTACGTTTTCAGGATCGATTGACACGCAATCATCCGACACACCTCGGTTTTAGTCGCTTTTTTGCTTTTCCGCTTTTCTATTTTTCTCTTTTATCCCCTTTTTCATCCACGCAAGTACCGGTCTATCGTTTTTTAGTAGCGATGGCCTCGTTACGTGCATTTTTATACTTACTCATAAGGAAAAACACACCATGTCACATCTCGTTCAAAATATGGCTTATTCCGGTGAAACACCCTGGCACCAATTGGGCAACCGTTTACCCGCCAAACAACCGATTGAAGTCTGGGCGGAGAAAGCCGGGATGGATTGGAGTATCTGCGAAGCACCGGTGCGCTACATGACGGAACAAATCGGATCATTGGGTTCATTGCGGTCGTTTGACGAACAAAAAGTGCTGTACCGCAGCGATACCAAAGCACCATTATCGGTAGTCAGTGAACGCTATCAGGTCGTTCAGCCCAAGACCATTCTGGAGTTTTATCGCGATCTCACCGAAGTATCCGGCTTTGAGCTAGAAACCGCCGGTGTTCTCAAGGAAGGCAAGAAATTCTGGGCTTTGGCCAGAACTGGCAAGGAAGCCAGGCTCAAAGGCGACGATACCGTCAACGGTTACATTCTGCTTGCCACCTCCTGCGATGGCACACTGGCCACTACCGCAACACCGACCACCATCCGCGTGGTGTGCAACAACACACTAGCCATCGCATTGAATGGCACCACCAGCGCCATCAAAGTGCCGCACAGCACCAGCTTCGATGCGCAAGCCGTCAAAAAGCAACTCGGTATCGCCGTATCGCAGTGGGACAGCTTCATGTATCGCATGAAAACCCTGTCGGAGCGCAAAGTCAAAAGCCACGAATCGCTGAATTACTTCCTCAAGGTGCTATGCCAAACCGATGATCACGACAATCAACCCGCTGGTCTCAAAAACGAACGAGCGTTGAAAACCGTGCAATCGCTGTATGACGGCCACGGCAGAGGCGCGCAACTGGCATCCGCCAACGGCACGGCTTGGGGGTTGCTCTGCGCAGTCACCGAGTTTGTCGATCACGAAAAAAGAGCCAGAAGTCAGGGACACAGACTCGATAGCGCATGGTTCGGCCAAGGTGCCAACCTGAAACAACGCGCCCTCGATTACGCGCTGCAACTGGTGGAGTAAACCGCTATCGGTTCATTTATCCGGTATTACCAACCCATAGCATTCAATCATCCCACCCAACCTTCAACTCATCCACCCCAGTCAATAGTGCATTGGCTGGGGTTTTTTCATTTTTAAAGAAAGAAAACTAACCCACCCGACAGGAAAAAACCATGAGCAACTCTCTCAAACCCGAAAGAAAGATAAAAATCCAGCCGGCATTGAAACTCGTCAAAACCCGCGATCTCAACCGGGATCAGTGGCTGACCGTGCGCAAGAACGGTATCGGCAGTTCCGATGCGGCTGCGGCTGTCGGTCTCAATCCTTATAAATCGCAACTGGAATTGTGGCTGGAAAAGTCAGGCCGCGATGGCAATTTGCCAAAAACCGACCCCAACGACGAATCCAGTCCGATGTACTGGGGGATTTTATTGGAACCGTTCGTTGCAGCCCAATACACCAAGCGTACCGGCAACAAGGTCAGGCGCATCAATGCGGTATTGCAACACCCTAATGAGCCTTGGATGCTGGCCAATATAGACCGGGAAGTGACCGGTGCGTCGGATGTGCAAATACTGGAATGCAAAACTACCGGTATCAACGGTGTAAAACTGTGGAAAGAAGGCGTGCCGGAATATGTCCAGCTTCAGGTCATGCACCAATTGGCGGTCACGGGTAAACAAGCGGCTGATGTAGCGGTGCTGATTTGCGGCCAAGAGCTGCAAGTACACCGGATTGAGCGGGACGAGACGATGATCGAGCAATTGATCGAACTGGAACGGCAATTCTGGCGTTTCGTGGAACTGGATCAAGCGCCACCCGCCGATGGTTCGGAATCCGCGGAGTTGGCTTTGCGATGTCTATATCCGCACGATAACGGCAAAACCCTCGATTTGAGCCGTGACCCGGAAATGGCACAAACATTCTCGGATTTGCTGGCAGTCAGGCAAACCTTGGCCAGCCAAAGCCAGCTCGAATCGCAATTGAAGCAAAAAATCCAGCAATGTCTGGGTGAAGCAACCAAAGCGCTGTTTGAAAACGGTGAAGTCACCTGGAGACGCAGCAAAGACAAAACAGAATTGGACACTGACCGGTTGCTGAAAGATCAGCCTGATTTGCTGCGACGCTATGGCTTGACCAAATCCGGTTCACGGCGTTTTCTGATTCATGAATCAACCTAAATTCCCCTAAAACTAACTGCTATATTGCTATAGAAAGGAACCATCATGCTCAAAGGACTTGTATTAACACCACCGGTGATTGGCCGGATAACTATTGGTAAAGTCGTGGAGAAAAACGGCAAACGTCTTCCGGAAAAAGACGACGAATTCACGATTACCAGCCAAATACAAAACAAGGACGGCTGGGTCAATCATCCATTGAATGAAACCTTGCGTAAAGAACACGGCAGCAAATTGCGCAATATTCCGGTAAGACTGCTGTTTAGCGATCCGGATCTCAATTTACGCGCCAATTACACGTTGTTCGACCGGCAAACCGGTAGACCTGTCTGTGTTGGCAATGGTGAAACATGCCGCCGGGCAACTAATACGGGCATTCAATCATTTCCTTGTCCCGCGCCGGAATCGTGCGAGCTGGCTAAGGGCGGCAACTGCAAACCCTATGGCAGGTTGAATGTTCTTATCGATGATGAAGATGAATTGGGCAGCTTTGTGTTTCGCACCACTGGATTTAACAGTATCCGCACGCTATCCACCCGGTTGCGTTACTTTGCTGCGGCATCGGGCAATTTGCTTTCAACATTACCACTGGAACTTCGCCTACGCGGCAAATCGACCACTCAATCTCATCGCGCACCGATTTATTACGTTGATCTGACGATCAGGTCAGGTATGACAATGGTTGAGTCAATCGCAAAAGCCAAAACACTTGCCGATGAACGGAAAGCAGCGGGATTTGATCAAGTTGCTTTGGATGAAGCGGCTAAATTGGGTTTTGATAATGGAGCGTTCGAGGATTCCGAGGAAGAAGGCGTTGCTGTGGTTGAGGAGTTTTATCTTGACGATACTGGTGCTATACCACTTCGTAATCCAGACAATCAAGAAAAGAAATCTGATTTAATGGCAAAATTGAATCATAAGGCAAAGCATATCAACGCTTCTAAAAAAATCGAAAAACAAGAAATGTAACTCATCAAGCAATATCGTAATCAATTCTAGCCAATGATGGATTCATATCCAAAATTGGCTAGTGACATAACATGCCATATACAACGTTACTTATTTCTATCCTATCGGATATTCGTATGAACTAAATACTATTCCTTTATCTATTTTTTTGAGCTTAATTTTGTGTATCCAATTTATTACTACCCAATAGGAGTGCGTGATAATCGTTGTAAAAACTTAATTTGAAAACTGTACCAAGTTAATTCACTTGATGTACAGTGTTAAACGATATTCAATACCAATCATATAATTAGAGTTCAATAATTTTAAACCCAAGAATAATACGGCGGGATAATAATAACTTTCTAAGACTGAAATCAATTGTGGTTTGTCTAGCTAATTTAGTGTCCAAATAACAGTTAAGTTTATTTTGGCAGAGCAAAAGCTCAAATATTGAGATCAATCTTAGTGCTCGATTTTGTGAATTTGTAGTTGAACAGTTCTAAAGATTTTGATATCTTATAAAAGGGCAAGAGCAAGTTCTTTGCGCGCTTGTTTTTATTGTTTCAATGAAGTTAATGTCTCGTTGCTTGCAGCGAGGTGGCTTGATAAATAACAGGAGACTCTATCGAGAAACTTTTTTTTAAGAATTACCCCACCATTTTAGGCCGTAATTTTGGCCTATCTATAATGCGACTGCATCAACAAAGATGCATATGAGCATACATAAAAGCTAGTGAAAAAGTCACTAAGCGACATAAAGAGCATCAAAAAAATATATTTGATGCGGAGCGATTGAGATTCTGACTCGCTTTTAGATAAAAGTGGAATTTCTCCACAAATAAATTTTTTTTAGATTTTTAGTTTTTTTTAAATAGAAATTTTTTAATTAATTTTAACTATTGGAGGATCATGATTCTCAACAGCGAAGATATTCAATATCCAGACACAATTCTTATAAGAATCAAGACGGTAAAATTCATGACAGGGCTCTCTAGGAGCGCTATTTATTCACGATTGCAGCCTAGCTCTCCTTACTATGATCCTGATTTTCCTCGGCAGGTGAAACTCGCAAATGGGCGTAAAGGCGCATCGGCGTGGTCACTAAAGGAGATTGAGGACTGGATTCGTATCCGTCTAAATAATCGTAAATAATTTTTTCATAGGCCACCAGGATAAATTTCTGGTGGCGCAAATAAGTACATGATCGACTTCTAAGATTAGCTTAAGAACTTAGAAGTTTGATTTTGAAATTACTGACAAGCATGGGATTTTTAAAGGGAGTCCTTTCAGGTTATTTATATAATTAATATTATATTATTTATTTTAATAATGTTTATAACTAAACTGATTTTTGGATATATGAGCTATCTCCATCATTAGATTTATACTTTTATGATGTTCAGCTTGAATGAAAGGTGATGGTGCAATGCGTATTTCCCTCCTAAATTTCTTCAGAGATCCCATGCGTTCTTTAAATCTTAAAATTAAGAGGTAAATAAGATTATGAATAAGCAAAAGATTTTCAGAAAAGAAAGCAGAGAACAAGGAATATATAGAGCAGCAATCTACAATCTAGTGTCGGATCCCAGCAATCCTGGGAAGACTAGACTTCCTGATCATGAAAATACATATGGCAACGCGATTGAGTATGCAAGATATGTGAAGGAATTGGATAATTTTTTAAAGCAATTTGCAAAACTCAATTATCGCGATATGGTCTTAAAGCCCAAGTTTGATAAGTTTCAAAACATCATAATATCTAAAGATCCATGGCGATCTAAAGAAGCATGGCGCAGATCTTATCTATCGACTCTACCATTTTATATTTTTTATGCTCGCAATCTTCCTGCTGAATGTATCTACAGTGAAAGAATAGAAACATTTTTATCTGTTTGTAATGATTATTCATTCCCAGAATATGATCAGAATATAACTGAATTCTGTCTCGATCCCGACAAATACTTTCTTTTTTCTAATTGTAAAATTTCTTACAATGAAATGAGGTTGATTATTAACGGATTCTTCAGAGATTTATATGAAAAACTCCGTGATCCAAAAACAAAAAGAAAAATTTTTGATAGAGAAAGGGCGGTAGGGAAAAATTATAAAGAATGTGTCCATCAAATCGATAAAATTTTTGCAAGATATGCGCGATTAGTCGTTTTGAGAATCGATTTCGGTTATCAAAAAGGTCAGAATGTAAATATCGAGGATCTTGCAAAAGACATCGATCATTTGCACAAGAACAAGCGACATAATAAATTGTTTGATCATTTAGTGGGTTACATTAATAAAATCGAATATGGACTAGAAAAAGGAATGCATGCGCATACACTTCTATTTTATGATGGTTCAAAGCGAAGACCTGATAGCGATATTTATTTTGCAAAAGAAATCGGTGAATATTGGGTGAATCAGATAACGAATGGTCGGGGAGTTTATTGGAACCGGAATGCAGAAAAAACAAAATTCGAAAGGAATAATTGTTTGGGAATCGGTGATATTCACGTTTCAGATGATGTGAAAATTCAAAATTTGTATGGGATTGCAGAATATTTCTGCAAATCTGAGCAATATCTTAAACCTAGAACTCGCCGGAAAATGAAATTATTGCGTAAAAGTTTTTCGAAAGAGGTCGGAAAAAAACGAGGAGCACCTAGGGCACCTGAACCCCCTAGAACACCTGAACCACCTAGAACAACCCAGGTCAGCACTACAGAAGAGAATCAGTTACTTATTCGTGCCAGTGATAAGAAAGCAGCATGAGATGGCTATACCGTAGAATGTAATTATTAAAAAGATCAATGCTTCGGATAAGTATTTTATACTTATCCGAAGGTACAAATAATTTTGCTAAAACATCAGTAGACATGTACATCTTCGAATATTCGAAGATGTACACAATGGACTATCTTTAAATATAAGCTCCACCTTGAATAGAAACTGCATCCCGTGCAACTTCAAACGATTGAGCAGACATTGATAATTGCTCGCAAAATGCGCTGGAAATCCTGATGTAATTACGATTCATCCTCATGGTAAAGTACAAAAAAATCCCTTTCGGGGTGAGGATGAATTATGTTATTAAAGCTGGCTGCTAATGGGTGTTTCTCCGCGATAGAGGCTTCGTTCAGAAAGTATTTCGTGATGGATTGTTAATGACAAATTACTCCCCCGGTTCTGCCGAGAAATCTCTGAAGATTTGACCGTATTGATTGATAATTATTGCTTGAGATACATTCCGCTAGAAATGTGATAAGGCAGGGTCAGTTATCAGTTATCGTTTTGTTATAGCTAAAGAGTTTCTCGCAAGATTCGTTTTTAAAATATATATCTGATTATTTTTAGGTTAAAATACGCAAATAAATTAGACTTTTTTAAAACTTACATGAAAATCTCGGCAATGGATACAAAAGAATATGATCAGGGGTATGAAGACGGAAAAGCTGCGACAAAAGATTTATCGACTGTAGAAATGTCTCTAAAAAATATTGATTACAAATGTGGTTTTATTATAGGCTTTTTGGGCGATGGTGCACATACAGTAAATGCATACACTGTTTCGCTAATTGGTAAATTAGCAAGAAAGTACGATATCCCTTATGACTATATGGTTAATACATGCCTTGGTGAAAATTATTCAGAATACATTTGGGATTTTAAAATGGGTTACGATTCTGGCTCTGATGACGAATAAGAATTGAATGTTCAAATAATTGCATTAAACCGTTACTCGGGTTAAATTGGTTGAAAGAAAATGTACTTAGTTATTAAACTAAATATCTTAGATGGATTCGAATCCGTGTTTGGCATTTTTTCAACACTTCCTATTTTTAGTTGAGTAATTTTATGGGAAAGACCAAAGGCAAGACATGATTTCTTTAAATATTAATTTATATTTATCAATCATTATATTAATTACTTATATTGTCAGACATCCTCTCCGCCAATTAACTATCCAAACAAATCCAAATAAGTATAAATAAGCTAATAAATCAATAGATTCTCTCTGAAGTTTGTCCAAAGAAATCTCGTGGAATATAATGTCATCCAACTTTTTTGGCAAGACGGATGGTAAGACGAGATGGCAAAGGAAGTCAAAAGACTAAAAGCAGTACAAATCAATTCACTCCCACCTGGCACACACTCGGACGGTAATAATCTGCTTTTACGAGTACGAGATTCCGGTTCTCGCAGCTGGGTATTCCGATATAAGCAAAATGGCCGGGCCATTGAACTTGGATTAGGCTCAGCAACGGATAGAACACTAGCTGAGGCCCGTGAAATCGCCGGTAATATGCGGCGTGCAATCGCAAATGGCCAATCCCCCAAAGATGTATTACGCGTTGAAAAACCAAGCAAGACCTTCGCTGACTATGCGCTCGAATGCATAGAACATAAAAAGACTGGATGGCGGAACAGTAAGCACGAGAGTCAGTGGAGAAACACGCTTATGCAATATGCGTTTCCATTCATTGGCGATAAATCCATCATAAATATTGGCGTGGATGATGTTAAAGCCGTGCTTAACCCAATCTGGAAAGATAAGACGGAAACCGCATCAAGGGTAAGACAGCGAATAGAAGTAGTGTTGGATTACGCTTTTCTCCATGAAAATATCGACAAAAGTAACCCCGCTCGATGGAAAGGTTGTTTAGACCACATTTTTCCAGCACCGAAGAAAGTAACTCCTGTCGTTCATTTTAATGCGATTCCCTATGACAAGTTGATTGAAGTCATGAAAGCATTGCGTGCAAAAGACAAAACCAGCATGAGCGCTTTTTGCGTTAGATGGATAGCTCTGACTGCTTGCAGAAGTTCAGAAGCACGCGGCATGACTTGGAGTGAAATCGATAAGGCCGCAAAAACATGGACAATCCCAGCCAACCGAATGAAGTCGGGTCGAATGCACCGTGTGCCGTTAAGCCGTGAGTGCCTAGAAATACTGATTTCGTTAGAAAAATGCAAATCAGGGAACGATGATCATGTGTTTGGTCTAAAACTCAGCGACGTAGCCGTTAGTAAAATGCTCAAAAGCGTTTCTTACCCTGAAGCTACCATACATGGCTTACGAAGCTCGTTTCGTGATTGGTGCGGCGACAAAACCAATTTTTCACGGGAAGTTTGCGAAGCAGCATTAGCTCACGTAATCGAGAATCAAACAGAAGCCGCTTACCGGAGAAGTGATTTATTTGAAAAACGACGTGAGTTAATGGCAAGGTGGGAAGAGTATTTGCTAGTAGAAATAATAAGATGAATAACTCGTATCAGATCATGCAGTAACTGAAATGACTCATAATCACCAATTGGAGGAAATAGCTGAAGCAATTTGACTCAATACTAATAGTATCCCGAATATCCGGTCCGATTCACTACAGCCGATTCAGAGCTTGTTGACTAAAGTATGATAATTGGAGAGTATATACGCACATATACTACGAGTGCCACTGATGCGGAAAAATAGAAACAAAGTAACTTTTAATTTAATGCATCTAGTGCCCTCAGAAATATCAATTGTGACCGTGCTGAGCAGAATCATTTTTAAGCACCAGCAGCGCATAATGTGTCAATAAAAATAATTGAAGATGGATTGAGTGGGCTTATGATGCGTAGCCGTTTGTATGAACTTGAAAGATTGCGACGTTTGGCGATTGTTAAAGGAAACTGCTTAAAATGGTCTAATATCGAAGACGAGATCGCTCATATGAGGGCATCATCTCTTCAATTACGTCCTCACGAATCTCAAGCGTTTGAGTACGTTCGGCAAGCATACATCCCGAAAGATCTTATTCGAGAGATAAGTTATTTGAATGAGGATGCACTACCGCGACGAGAAATAGAACCAATGATTGAAGACTGTCGCGCTTTTGTTAGTGACAAACTTCGAGTTGATATTTCTGGAGTCCAGATTGTCAGGATCAATCTGGATCTCGCTCTTAGTGAGGGGCAGGCAGCTTCATGTGGTGACACAGAGCATCTCGTCTTGATGCCGTTGAAGGGGACTGGCTTCGAGGCGCCGGATATGTTAGTACATGAACTTGGACATACCGCAGAATTCACTCTGAGACGGTCCATTGGCGAGGATCGTTTCTTAGCCTCTCATAGATTCTTAAGTGAAACGGTAGCACATTACTGCCAGTATCGTTATTTGAAGGAATTCGGCACACCGCAGGAGCGGTTAGGTGTAATGGGCTCCATCGTAAAGGAATATTTGGCGTTAAAGGCTGTTCTTGCGAGTTATGATTTAGAAAGAAGAGATGAAGACAGATTGTTAATTCATGAAATATGTGCCCATGAGTATGTTTCAGACTTCGTTGAAATATATGGTAGGAATAGAGTGGGGAGTATTTTAAAAGGGTATGACCAATTATCGATAGGGTATATCTACCAATATTTTGTAGAGCCGCGGTTTGGTGCGATATTAGCAATGCACTTAATCGACCAGCCCCAAAAAGTTAGGGATCTCGCCATGTCTGAAGCAAATAAACCTATTGCAGCAACTCTGCGTGAAATGAATTTAGACGCAGAGTTGTTGTTGGATTTTTCACGTTTAGGGGACATAATGTGGAACTTCGTTGATTCATGATTTATAAAGACTCTAAATTAGCAGAGAGAGTAAGAGGAATAATGTCCACACGGAAGTAAAGCGAACTCATATCGAAGCATGTAAACCAGCGGTATGTCTCAGGCGGCTTATTGCCGGGGAAATGGTTTGAACACCAAGACGTTTGGCAATTGGGTTCGGAAGCATCGTGCCGATCAGGTCATTCGGTTGCCCGAGTCATCAAACACAAGATTGGCTTGTTTAATTTAGTAACTACTCAACACGTTCTAGCCAATTGATTCAATACGGCTATCTCCTGGTCACTGTACCATAAGTTATATTTATCCTTAACTCGTTCCCAACGCTTTCCATACTCACACCAATAGGATTTCAAAGGCGGCAACCACTCATGAGGTGCTTTATCGGATTTGGATTGATTCACCGAATCCGATACGACTATTAAATTCTCAAAATCATTTGCAAATTCCCGGCGTTGCTTCCTGCTCCACTTCCCAGCGCCATGCTGGTGCGCGTGTGCGAGTGACACAATATGATCGATGTCCACATCGGAAGCTTTGGTAAACACTTTGCCGGTATATGCGCCCACCCATTCACCACTCACAACAGTGCAATGCTTGGAGTTTTTAAATTGCACGGGTATCCTGCTGGCCGCAATCAGCATTTCTTGCCGGGTATTTTGGCAATCTCCATCGGCATCTATCCAATGCGGCCAATCTTTCCGGTTATACGGTTTTTGTGCTGTCTGATAAACGTTGATACCGGCATTTTGACTGGGGTAGTTTCCCCCTTTATCGGCGGCGCAACCTGAGAATATTCCTAGAGTAACGATCAACAGGAGTACCTGACAAGCGATTCTCTTTGATATTATTGTTAATTCTCTCATTCACACACTCCAAAAACGATACCGCTAATGAAATCCGTTACAATCATGGGAACGGATTCTGGCAATTATTTGTGCAAATACAGCGGCAGGTAATGCAAGCAGGCCAAACAGAATCAATCCCAAAGGTAGTAAACCAAAACCGGAATTGGATAGCATCATCATCCCAGCCTGCCCAAACATGATAGCGTATCCCCAGCGCCACGGTTTTTCAGGAAACTGGTAGCCGAGCCAGCCTGCAAACAAAATCGAAAGCGGATAAGTCACAGACCAGTAGGATGGGGTATCCCAGGCTTCGCTTTTACCGCTTATCATTGCCGTTGCCTGCCATAAAACGGCACCTCCGATGAGTGCAAGCATGTAGGCAATTTTTACTGTTCTATCGTTCATAGGAAATAAATTTAGAAAGAAGCAGGTTAAGAACGGTAAGAATTGACGCTGATTGAAGTAAAATCTGCTAATTCACAGATTCACAGTACAACACAAATCAGCTCATCCCAGTTCGTCGTATAGTTCGGGCTTTTGTTTCCCTGCTTCATTTTCCAAGGCTGCTTGAATCCCTCGGATGCGAGTTTAATCGTTCCTCTACCCATGCGGGCATTGATATGATCCATGACGCTCATCAATTTGCTGGATTGAGTATCGGCTATTGATATTGAACCAAAGAGATCCAGTTGCCGGTATTGTCGAGGTACCAGTTCAGATAGCATCACGCCCGCTTTTTGATATTTATAGCTGCGGCGGTAAATTCTGCGTAATCCCCATAAAGCCACCTTGGTCAGCAATCTCGTGTCGTCCGTTTGTCTTGGCAACGCAATCGTCATACCGTTGGCATAATACGGTTCTTTTTCATTGAACGGACTGGTGCGGATGCTAACGTGCACCGATCCGGCATACGATTGTTGCCGCCTTAGCTTTTCTGCTGCGCGATTGATGTAGAGCGATACTGACTCTTCCAGGCTGGCCAGATCGGATACCGGAATGCCAAACGAGCGAGAACTGACGATCTGTTTTTTCGGTGGATTGATTTCTTCCAGCTCGATACAGGCCGTGCCATTGATTTCCCGGATGATCTTTTCCATCACGACCGAGAAACGGGCACGCAGTTGCGATGGCGACGCAGTTTGGAGATCCCATACAGTTTTGATGCCGATTTCGTGCAGCTTGGGTGCAAGCCGTCTGCCGATACCCCAGATTTCCCCGACTTCGATGCGTCGAAACCAATCAATTTGTTGTTCGAGTGACAGGCTATTGAGATCGCACACCCCATTAAATTCAGGATTCTTTTTAGCGATATGATTAGCCAACTTGGCCAGTGTCTTGGTCGATCCAATACCCACACACACCGGCAATCCCGTCCATTTTTTGATGCATTTCCGGATTTTCTGCCCATAACCGGTATGGCTGTATCTTTTGAATCCGGTGAGATCGAGAAAGCATTCATCAATCGAGTAGATTTCCTGTTCGGGACTAAACATGCCTAAAATGCTCATGACGCGATTGCTCATGTCGGCATAGAGCGCATAGTTGGATGAATACGCAATGATGCCGTGCTTTCTGGCCAAGTCTTTGAGCTGAAACCACGGTTGCCCCATTTTGACGCCCAGTGCTTTAACTTCATTGCTTCTCGCAACTGCGCAGCCGTCATTGTTGGATAGTACGACAACCGGCTTGCCTTCCAGTTTGGGATTGAATACCCGTTCACAGCTGACGTAAAAATTGTTGACGTCAATTAACGCGATGGAACGATTACTCATGATTGATACGATGCGATAACAGCGATGGTTTTTCTGCAAAAAAACGGCAATAGTTTGCTCATTTAAAACGGCGGAACGATCCTATCACGACGCCAAATATCTCAAACTGCGTATCGGGACGGATATAAATAGGTTTGTAAGCGCCCGTTGAGTTAGCTGGCAGCAGCCGTGGCATTTTGTTCGCACCGTGATCCAGGATTTTGATGGTGAATTCACGATCCACCACCGCCAGTACAATATCGCCGATACCGGGTGTTTTGGAGCGATCCACCACCACTTTATCGCCCGGTAGCAAACCGACATCGATCATCGAGTCTCCCTTGATCGTCACAAAGAACGTAGAAGCAGCGTGATCAATCATAAATTCGCTGATGTCCAGGCGCTTCTCGACATGATCATCGGCTGGACTGGGAAAGCCTGCCGCCACCTTGGTAGCAAATAATGGCAGTAACGTTGGTTGTTCACTGATTGCGGGCGTGAAAAACTCATCGACTTCGATTTCTGTGATGGCATTCTCACCCGCAGCATTCGCTCTTTTGCGTTGCAAAGCTTCCAGAAAGCTTTTGATCATTGCCGTCTGGCTTTGCGGTATGCGCATGACTGCCGTTGGTTCCCCAAATTTACCCTGACCGGCTGGCCTGCCTGCGTTTTCTCGTTTTCCGCCTCGATTGGACATGCTTGAATGCTCCCATACTTGATAATTGTATCAGTATTCAAACATGCCGATCATGCTGATGTCAAATGCATAAATACAAGTATTGAAGTCTGTTTAAAGTTGACTACCAATACCACCTGCAAATTGACAAAGAGATTAAACTGTTGACACAGGATAAATCGAATAAATAGATATGGTTTTTCGCTTATTTTGAGGAATTTTTCCTGTGATTGATTGATTTCTATTTTTTGCAACTGCTATACGCTAATTTTAGTGGATGTATATTTTACAAAAAATATACATCCAGTTACATCAAAACACTTGTCAGATTTTTGTATATATAACCATGACAATCATTCATGTTCATAAAACATAGAGAGACTTTTGCAAAACCCTAGTTTATAAAATTCCAGAATAATAAAAACAATAAGTTATAAACCCAGTATGGGATTCTGCAAGAATCTCATAGAATAGTTCCCTCAATTCTGATTTTCTAACCCCGATCAGAAAATACTCGCTTTATTTTGTATTATTAACAACAGTTATTAAAAATTTGTTTGCTGCAATTTATAGATTTTGGATGTGTGGATATGCAAGTTCATTGCATGCAATGCATAATGCTCAAGCAATTTCATAAAGTGTGTTTAATCTAAATAATAAAAAAGGAAAAATGTTTTTATCTCGCACTGCAAGAAATTCTGATCCGTTAGGTCGTTACTACACAGAGCCAGTTGTGAGTGCAACGTTGGTTAATGCCATGGAAATGAAATGCCCTAATACAGTAATAGATATTTGTGCGGGTGACGGTGCGCTCGTAAGAGAAGCAGCGAAAGCATGGAAAAACTCCAGCTTTATTACAGCCGATATTGAGGTAAAAACAAGTAAAGCTTTACTTCAGAAACTTAGTGGCAGAGAAATTACACATTATGTAGGAGATGCATTAGATTTACGTTTGGCCGAACGAATCGGATTTCAGTGGGGACAAGCTGAAGCAGCGCTTTGCAACCCTCCATATATCAATCCAGAATGGAATAAGCAATTTTTAGAGATTCTTGAGGATGCTGGTTTGAGTCACGTTATTCCCCGCATGCGAGAGATACCTGCTGATTTGCTTTTTATAGCTCAGAATTTACGCTTATTACGACAAGGTGGACGTTTAGGTTTGATATTACCTGATGGTATTGTAGCTGGAGAAAGATTTTCTATCTTCAGAAAAACATTGCTCTATAAACATAGAATCGAACGTGTAATTGAATTACCTCGAAGAATATTCAGAAAAACTGATGCAAAAGCTCATATTATCGTAGTCTCAAAAAATGGAACTGGATCTGAGTTCGTTCCAATTCAACGTCTTGAAAAGAATGGCGAGTTATCACCACAACTCAATATAACCACTGAACATGCTATAAAAAGGCTTGATTATTCTTTTAACGTTCAAAATGATACCGTTTGTGCTAAGCAAAAGATTGGCGATGTTGCTATCGAAGTATTACGTGGCACTTTCTCTTCAATAGATAGAAAGTATGCCAATTTTCCAATATTTCATACCAGTGATTTCTCAGTTCATAGGACATTTGTTCCAAAAAAATACATACTTTCAAGCGAGAAAAAAGAATATGTAAGGGGAGTAATTGCAGTACCAGGGGATATCCTGGTTGCTAGAGTAGGAAGAAATCTAGAAAAAAAAGTTTGTATGGTAAATTCTGGTAATGTAGCAATATCCGATTGTATATTACTTCTTAGAGTGCCATTAGTATATAGAAAAGTAATCTTTTCTTATCTGCGGAGCCAAGCGGGGTGTCTTGCACTTGATGGTATAACTCATGGAGTTGCTGCTAAGTTTATTACAGTTCATTCCTTACTTGAACTTACATTTTAGGATTTGAAATTTCTCAAGTAAACTTTAGATACTTAGGTGAATTGCACGTGCACATGATGCCAGATTTTAGTTTCTGAAGATCGATTATATTTTCGCTGAGGATGATCGTAATATAACGAAGTTGGTATATCATTTCCTTTTGTTTCCAGAAGGAACAATGCCGCACCTATCGCATGAGGTTTTGTGCCGAGCGGAGATACATAAAAACATCCACGATCATCACCCATCTGAAGATATAAATCCCATAATGTTAGATAAGCTTCCCGTATTGAGTTGGCTTGACAGTAGGTGATAGAGTGCTCGCCTATGCCTTCCTCTGTTAGGATAGATAAGTGAGGTCTGATGGAATTAGATTCCCAACCCGAACTAAATGCTGGGACGCCGATTATGATATGGCAGTGGTAAAGTTCACGATTAAAATCATTTCGCTGCTCGAGTGCACTTTGCATTCTTGCTGGCTCAAAACCTAAAAGAAAGATATGAGTTGCTCTCATGTTTGATTGGTATTCATGTGCAAAACCAAGTACGGAACAAAAATTGCAGTTTTCAGTAAGGCTAAAATCTCTAAGTCGCGAATCAATTGTTTTCTCAGTTAAATTACGCGTATATTCTTTAGGTTCAGCATACAGAAATTCCACTGCTGTGTTACCTGCCTTCTTGATCGTGAGCAATATCTGAAGTATTTCGCCAAGACCTAGTGTAGTCGCATCTATTAATATTCTTGCTTTATCACGCACATGTGATACGAGTCTTTCCCGATTTGTTTCTTTGCTATCAAGATAAGTTATCTGATTTCTTGCATCGAATCTAAGCGACGAAACATTTCGTGAAGTTTCGTTTAACTTTTTAGTTGTAGCTGATCCTCTGTCATCAACTTTCTCTCCAATAAAAGCTAAATCTATATTATTAAGACTGCTCGGCGCTGTATCTGATTGTTGCGTATAAAAAACGTAACGTGGCTCTGCTGGTATCAAGATTCTTGTTCTCCAAAGAGGTCGCCATTCTCACTAACATCTCTTTCTCGCCCCCCAAGTTCTTTAACTAACTTATCCCGTTTAAATTGATCACCTTCAAGCATATCCAGCAACTGAGTTGTTGTGACTTGCATGCTACGTTTTTTTCTAAAAGATATTTGAAAATAGGGTGAAAAAATCGGATTGAGAATGTAATCAGAACTAATCGCACCTGTAGATTTCATCTTAGTCTCATCAGTAACAAACAGAACGGACCATTTTTCAGCATCTATCAGGTACTCTCGAAGCTTGCTGCTTATCTCTCCACCTTGAATGGTGAAATGATTAATTTCTGGTTCACTCTGTCTGTCGCTTCGGTGCAATTCTCTAAAAATAGAACCAAGGCATTGCGCAAGAGAATATAACTGAGGTCCGTATATTCCGTGTCCATTGACTGTACTTAAAATCGATGCGCTAGCATCTTTTATAGCTTTTACTTGTATGTCTGGTGGTACGACTGGTAATACATTCACTTCTTTTACTTCTTTTACTTCGTAAACCTTGAAAATCCTATGAATTAGCTCTAACAAATGACGAATATTCCCTCTAGCAATCAGTGTAAGCGCAGTAAAGCCAGAAAACAGAATCGAATCCCGCTGGGCATCAATATAAATTGCGTTGACACAACCAAAGAGGTTATTTTGAATCAATGAACGGTTAATGGCTAACCGATTTTCGGTACCACTTTTCATCGCATTAAACTCTTCTAGCAATTTATCTGGGCATTCTCTCGACCTACTAATAAGCGCAGGCATTAAAACTGATACTTCGGGGAATCTGTCATCGATAAAGCTTTCTGAATTAAGTATGGAATCACGTTTTTTTAGCGATTCTTTTGTTTTTATTAATAATTTTTCTCTAAGTTTTGTATCTGATAATATTTGATGTGCAGCATCACGTTCCCCCACTCTTGGAAGTAATTTCTCCGCAGCTTTGATCACCTTATCATGATATTCTTTATTTTTATAACGTTGATCTACATACTCAATTGAACGCAATTTGTCCGGAACAATAGGTAGCTTATCCAATAGATCAGGCTCATGCTCCGCTAACCGGAAAAACAAAAGCTCGGCAGCAAATAAATCGAAATCTTCAGCCAATTCATTCTCAAGATTGATAACACGATAGTCTGATATATCTTGGATCGATTCAGGCCCAATGGTATTTTTTGTTGACCATCCGTTACGCTTCATTGCAATGTTGTAGATCAATGGTGGCGATCCATGTTTAAGTAACCCATTGATGAAGCGTTGCTGCTCATCCCTAAGATTCTCATATTCATCAATGAAAACTGCAAATATTGACTCAGAGAGATAAGGTAGTTGCTCTTTTAATGTACTAATTAAGGTTCTAAGAAATGACTCTACCGGCAGAAAAATCGGCTTTGGATATGAATCAAGGTTATTAATCCAGGTAGCTAGTTTTATGCGACTACGTTGGAGCGATTTGTCAAGATCGGTTAGAGTATTTCCAAGTGTTTCATCGAAATCTTGAACTATGCGAAGGTCAAGGCTACTCAGCATACCAAATTTTTGTTGGCGTTCGGGATTACAGTTTATGCTATGAAGTGAGCGAATGATTTCTTTGCCGAATTCACAAGCTAGTAAATGCTCGAATGCTGCTTTCCATGCCTCTGGTGTCTGTTCTCCACCAACAAATGAGTTAAGAAAATTTGTATCTGCGCGCCAATAAAGTCCAATATGAGAAAGATCATTGTTATTAAGTTCTGAACGCTTGGGTGAAAACTGGGTAGCATGACAAAAATAACGAAGAAGTGTTGTTTTGCCACAACCTCGACCACCCATAATTACAAAGGATTTGCGTTGTGAGTTTATACGCAGGTCATTAAGAAAAGGAGGGACGACAAAATCTGCCCAATTATCTTCTTTTGATTCTTCATTCCTGTTTCTTGAGAACACATCGGGTAATCGATAAGTCATCTCTAACGCTCCAATAAGGGTTGCCATCCATCTGTTTCATACCAGAGGATCGGAAGAGAATTATTAGGAGATGCATGACTGAAACCGAAGGTAAGAGCTAGATCTCCGTATCCAAGGCAACCTACTTTCTCAGGATTAATGCCCTTCTCTTTAGCAAACTCTTGGTACCATACTTTTGCGTCTTCTGCTGAAATGCAATTTTGTCCTAAGCGATCCCATGCTGAATTTGAGAAAAATGCATGATCCTTAGTTAATGTTTCTGCTGAGATAATGTTAATGGTTGATAATTTAGCAGTCAGATAATTAATTCCTTCTTCATGCGCTACAACTGGTGCATAAAAGTAATTGACCTTCTCAGAATGTTTATGGAAATCCCAATCATTAAAGAATTTTTCAAACTGCTTACCAGTACCAAGAAAATCGTCTACAAATATAATCGTTCTGATATTCTCATCACCGTGGACCAGCTTCGAAGCTTGCCAAGGCCAACACATCCATTTCTGATTGATTTGGAGAATTCTCTGTAATCTACGCAAGACAAGTGGGCCTGATTTTGTAGGTGGATCTGTTTCACAAATGACCGGAACAAGCCGTAAAAGAGGATCACATCGACTTTTAATAATTTGTAATAAGTAGAGATCGTCTTTATCAGAAAACAATTTTCCATTAAGATTACTTCGAAATAGTGAGCATAAACTTGCTTCAAACTGTTGAGAAGTTCGGAAAATCAGCTGATCAAGCAAGCAAGCAGCAAAAAACTGCTCATCAAGGTTATAGAATTGATTAATCCAGCCATCAAAATTAGCCATTCGAATATTCCACAAACCACATTCAATCAACTGCTTGCTATCATTCTTAACGGTATCAATAAACAACTTAGCATTTTCGGGTAATATCAAAGTTTTATCCATCGGCTAATTTTTTGATTTATAAACTAATTGACCATTTATTTTAACCGTATGTTACCAAGATACTGGAAAATATCAGTCACGTTTGTTTCAATAATATTCCTTAATATAAGCATAAGCCCGATCAAACAGTACCTGATCTTTATGCAACTGATATTTTAACAAAGCCTTGCGTAACGATTTCTGTACTTCACGTTCGCCGGAAGTGGAATGCTGCCAACCGGGAAAGCGGACCACACGCACAATCGCATCGATATCTGCAACAATCCGTTCTACGACAGTCGGTGTCTGATCGGTTTTCAGTTCTAAAAATAATTCAGTCAATGCTGCTTGCGGAGTTCTATCCTGTAAGGCTTCCGCTAATTCTTTTTCTGCCTGAACTGTTTCCTTGGCAATTTTGCACAATTCTTTAACGAATTCAATCGAGATGATGAGGCCTTTTTCAGCTTTATCACGTAACTCTTCCAGGCGTTCGCTGAGCTTTTTGAAAACTGGATAATCAGCATGTATCTGAAACCGCTTGATCAGCAGTTTTTCCAGTTGTTTGATTTTTTTTGGATCAGGGTGGTTGAAAATATCCTCAATCACATCGGCATCCAGCACATACTCTTCCAGAACATGCACGTCGCCAACATGAATATTTTCATGGATGAGCTGCGTAGTCTGGGCACCCAACGATAGCCACAGCAGCTTACCGATATTGTCCGAAGCAGGTTTTACCGATTCATAGACCTGTGCCAGCCATTTGTAATCTTGGCTATAAAGATCCAGGATATTATCGGGTGATAACGACTCCCAAAGTTTCGCCAAATACTTAAAATCAAGCGCAAAAGCATCTTTCTTTTCATTGGTGCTAATGGCATTCTGCGCTGCTTCCAAACCTTCAAATCCTTCCAATGTCCTATCGACACCGGCAAAATGGGCCAAGGTATCGCGCATAGCCTGCGGTAACTTTCCTCTTAACTCCGAAATATTCGTAATCACCTGCTTAACGCTTTCTTCGTCAAATTCCAGTGCCTTGGCGGCATCGTCAAACACGCCAAAATAATCCACGATTCTGCCAAAAGTCTT
>FRDC01004182.1_pt1 | contig 28699 bp, 28 predicted proteins | sample 1106171 | NCBI WGS metagenome assembly FRDC01 (sample SAMEA3930566, study PRJEB13176) | freshwater metagenome | biome: Drinking water system; feature: drinking water; material: water | place: Singapore | collected 2014-12-20 | reverse complement strand
CGGGGTCAATGGCAACCAGGCGGATAACAGCGCGACTAGCAGTGGCGCGGTCTATGTGTTTGCACGCACGGGCGGTGTCTGGAGCCAACAGGCCTATGTGAAGGCCTCCAACACTGAAATTGATGACTGGTTCGGTATCAGCGTCGCGCTCGCCGGCGACAGCCTCGCGGTCGGGGCACCCGCCGAGGACAGCAACGCCACTGGGATCAATGGCAACGAGGTGGATAACAGCGCATTCGGCAGTGGCGCGGTCTATGTGTTTACACGCACAGGCGGCGTGTGGAGCCAGCAGGCCTATGTGAAGGCCTCTAACACCGGACAAGCAGGTGACTCTTTCGGCTACAGCATCGCGCTCGTCGGCGACACTCTCGCGGTCGGGGCATATAATGAAGCCAGCAACGCGACCGGGGTCAATGGCAACCAGGCGGATAACAGTGCGCCGGGCAGTGGTGCAGTCTATGTGTTCCAACCTCAGTAGACAGATTGGTGTGTATCGGTGACAGCCGGAGCCGCGGTCGTGGTGTCGGAGATGGACACGGCCGTTCTACAACCAACGTGCAATTTATGAACGACCCCTACATCCCCATTACCACGAGGGTGTTACGGCCATTCGGCGCAACAGTCACTAGCGCTACTTTTGCCCAGCGCATGATCTTCGATTCGAAAACGAACAGGCATCAGATCTCCACCTCGCGGAGGGACTTCGCCGATTCTTCCGGCGAGACCGGGTTGATGTAGAAGCCGGTGCCCCATTCAAACCCGGCAACCTGGGTGAGCTTGGGAATGATCTCCAAATGCCAGTGGTAAAACTCGCCGGTCCGTTCGTGCAACGGTGAACTGTGCAGCATGAAATTGTATGCGGGGCGGGCAAGCACTTTGTCCATGCGCCGGAGACATTCGGATAGGATCGGCGCGAGGCATTCGAACTGGGACTTCTGGCTTTCCTCGAAATAGCCGGCGTGGCGTTTGGGTAAGATCCACATTTCGAAGGGAAACCGAGGCGCATAAGGGGTGACACAGACGAATTCATGATTTTCGGCTACGACGCGGTCGCCGTCGCTGAGGTCTTGCCGGAGGATGTCGCAATAGATGCAACGTTCCTTCTGTTCAAAGTGGGTTCGGCAGCCGTCGATTTCTTCCAGGACGCTGGTCGGCACGATCGGGAGTGCGATCAATTGCGAATGGCTGTGTTCCAACGTGGCGCCGGCTGAGGGGCCGTGGTTTTTGAAGATGAGGATATAGCGGAGGCGCAGATCTTTTTTTAGGTCGATGATGCGGTCCCGGTATGTCCACAGCACATCTTCGATCTTTTTGGCCGGCAAATCCGCGAGGCTGTCCGTATGCCCCGGTGATTCGATGATGACCTCGTGCGCACCCACGCCGTTCATCCGGTCGTATAGCCCGACGCCTTCCCGTCCGATATCGCCCTCCACTTGAAGAGCGGGAAACTTGTTCGGCACCACACGCACGGTCCAGCCGGGCGAGTTGGGCTCGGCTGGCTGCGGCCGGTATGCCATGATTTCTTTCGGTGTCAGCCGCTCCTGTCCCGGGCAAAACGGACAGAGAACCGTGGACACCGGTTTGGCCGGCAGTAACGGGACAAAGTCATGTGGGCGGCCGCTCCGATCGGTGGAAATAATCACCCACCGGCCTACAATGGGATCGCGTCGCAAATCAGGCATCTTTCCCTCCGTGAAACGTGAGATGTGAAACGTAAAACACTTGGTAGGAAAAGATATGCCGGTGCTTGGAGATGTTTCCGAGTACCTGCTGGATCCGTTCACGTTTCACGTTTTACCTTTTACGTCTGTTACACTCGCCACATGGCTGCATCGAATTCCGGTCCTGGTACGGTCAATACCGCAGGCCGCTGATGCGGGTAGCGGGACACTTCAAGGCTGTGCTCCACGATGACAATCGACATCCGCACGTCCTGTCCGGGCTCGAGCTGCAGATCTTTCCAGGGCAAGGCCAGCTCCACCACGCGGTTGCGGCAAATTGAGCGGTAGGGCCCGATCTCCATCCACGTGTCCGGTCCGGTTGCTTGAGACAACACAAAATGATCCGGGCCAGGCGGGTCCAGGGCGAACGCAAGTCGAAACGTGTGGTGCCGGCCTTGCAGCGTGATGTCCACACGCATGCCGGGGTGCCGTGCCTGTGCCGCTTCGTCAAAGTCAAACCGGAGGGACAGCCACTCATGGCTCCAGCAGAATCGGACGCCGGTGAACAGACCGTCGGCTTTCCACATGGCGCCCAGCGGCGGCTGTGTGTTGATCGTCCCTGCCCCGCGCCATTCAAAAAAATCGGTTACCACTCCATCGATCGTCGGGGACAGCAGCGAGCGTGGCTGAATGACGCTCTCAGTCTCAGGGACGAAGGCTGCCGTGCAAATCGGCCGACTCAGCTGGTCCGGCGGCGTCAGGCCCATATGCGTCCACACGTTGCGAAGATGGGTTCTGAACAGCCGGTCGAATTCCGGCTTGAAGTCCGTCTCGAAATCGTCGCCGTACCACCAGAACCAGTCGCTGCCCTCGGCGGCGTAGAGTTCGTTCCATGCCGCTTGCGCGCGGTCCGGCGGAAGATTCGGTGCGAGGGCTGCAAGGCGCGCTCTGGTGTGGCCCAGGACATCCCAGCCTCGATTGTCCTCCTCATGGCCGATCCAGATCTTATAGTCGGTATTGATCCATGAGCCGGAATGCAGGCAGGACAGATGCTGTGAGGGAGGAGCCATCGTCATCGCCTCGGAGACAGTCGTGGATTGGACGGCGACACTGTGTTCCTGATCCAGGGTGCGTTGTGAAAAAGTGGAATACAGGAGGGAAAGAAATCGCTCGCCGCCGTCATGGTAATGTTCCCAAGGATTTTCTCCGTCCAGGATTACACCGATGACAATCTCCTCCTGTGCCGTCTCCCGGACGATGTTCCGCAGCCGCCGGAGCACATCCTCGGCGGCTGATTCCGGCGTCGTCTTGTGGTACACAAATCCGAACGCGTCGGAGATCTCTCGGTCTCGAAACAGCATGGTCAATTCTTGTCCGGACAGTCCGGCCCGATAGAACCGGTAGAGCGATCCTTGCCGATTCCACGGCCGCCCCTCCAACTCCATGGAACGGGCGAGGATGCCTTCATCAGTCGCCAGCCAGCGCAGACCGGCGTTATGGATGAGGGGGAGCAGCTCAGGGCAGACCGACCCTTCCGACGGCCATAAGCCTGCCGGCGCGCGGCCGAATGTTCTGCTGTGAAAGTCGACGGCCAGCCGGAGTTGGGCCTCGGCATCTTCCGGGGCATGGAATCGAGCCGGCAGCGGGAGATCCGGCCTGGCGCGCCGGGTGAGATCGGTATCGATGACGAGTGGGAGAATCGGATGAAAGAAGGGTGTCGTCGTCAGCTCAATTTGTCCTCGTTCTACGAGTTGCCGATAGAGAGGGACGACTTCGCGCATAGTCGCGAGCTGGAGCGCCAATATTTCCTGTTTCTCTTCCTCCGTGAAGCTACGATTCTTATTGCGTAGTGCAGCCAGGCGGGGATAGCGAGCGACGGCGCCATATCCGAACCAGGCGAGATTGTGCCAGACTTGCAGATCCAGAAAATCCTGAACGGAGAACCGCTCAGCCAGGCCGTTAAGGTCCTGCCCCTGGATGTCTAATCCACGCTTCACCAGCAATTCGTGGTAGCGCGGGTACGGACGCACCATCGTGGCCCAATTGGCAGAAAAGAAATGGCGGATTAGAAAGGCTTGTTCTTCATCAGTGAGGTCCGCCGCAGGCCGTTGCGCATGTTCGAGAAAGAGATCACGCACGGCGCCGGTACCGATCTCCTGTAGTTGCAGCAGGAGCGACGGGGTAAAGTTGAACGTCGCATGCACGGCCGGAAATTGCTCCAGCAGGTACGCCATGTCGTAGTAGGCTTTGGTCGCATGGAGCCGCACCCAGGGCATACTGGCCGATCCAGCCACCGGATCGGTGTAGTACGGCTGGTGCATATGCCACACGAAACAGACGTGGGCGCGCTTCATTGGGGAAACAATTCCATTGTTGTGCAAAGTATGTCATAGGGATAGGGGGCATGCAATCAACGGCGATATTTGCCGGGGCCTTCTTGCTGGAAAGGAAAAACAGTGAGCAGATTCCTTCGATACTGGATGCCGGTGTGCGCCTATGCCGGACTGATTTTCTATTTGTCATCGCAGCCCCATCCGGAAGACGATCTTCCGTCGTTCGTCTTGTCTTTCAGTGACAAGGTTCTGCATGTGGTTGAATACGCGGCATTGGGAGGATTGTGCTATCGGGCTTTGCGTTGGGGGACAAACGAGTCATGGGGAAACCAGGCCCTGCCCCTGGCCGTTCTCTTCGCGTCCTTGTATGGGATCAGCGATGAGATTCATCAGTCGCTCGTGCCTTTTCGTGATTCGAGCTGGCCCGATTGGGTGGCTGATACCATCGGCGCGGCCGTCGGCGCAGCGGTCATGTCCCGGCTCGACAGTCTGTGGCCGGTGAGTTCGGCATTGACTGTACGTAGCAAACACTGATGGATTGTGCTGTCTTCGTGACAAGTTCGAGGACCCTCGCTATAATCCGCCCCATATGACGACCGTGAATCCTGCCCCTCCAAAGGCTCCGCTTGCTCTGCCGGATCAAACACTCGTGGCGCGGACGGTTGAAGCGCATCTTGCTCCCGGCTTGATTTTGCGAGGGATGACGCCGTTGGCGGGCGATGCGTCCAATCGGCGCTATTATCGCGTGGCTCTCGCAGGAGGGCCTCCTCATTCCCTGATTCTGATGCAGCTGGCCGAGCCGGAAGCATTCAAACAGTCTGAAGAGGCGGTGAGCGGCGCCACGCATCAGATCGCTGAGTTGCCGTTTCTCAACGTCATGTCGCATCTGGCAAAGGCCGGGGTCCCGGTGCCGACGCTGTATTGCTATGATCAAGCGGCCGGGCTGTTGTATCTGGAGGATTTCGGCGACGTGACGCTGGCGGAAGCGGTCAGCGTGGCGGACGCGCCCGGGTTGGAATCCCGATACAAACAGGCCATCGACGTGTTAGTGCAGATGCAGATCAAGGGAACAACGCCTGCCGATCCGGGGTGTCTGGCCTTTCACCGCAGTTTCGATGCGCCGCTACTCCTGTGGGAGTTCGATCATTTTCTGGAGTATGGCATTGTGGCGCGCCAGGGCAAGCCGATGTGCGCCGACGACTGGATGCCGATCCGCCGCGAGTTCGAACAGATTGCAGATCTGCTCGCCGGCCAGCCGCGTGTCTTCGTGCATCGCGATTACCATTCGCGCAATCTGATGGTCGATGGAGCGCGGCTTGGCGTGATCGATTTTCAAGACGCGCTGATGGGGCCGTCGACGTATGATTTATCGTCGCTCTTGCGGGATGCCTATATCCAGCTCGATGAATCGTTGATCGACGTCCTGGTAGATTACTATCTCGACCGGTTGGCCGAACAGCGCTTTGTGTGGGCCAATCGCGCCGCATTTCGACGCCTGTTCGATCTCACCAGCATCCAGCGCAATCTCAAGGCGGCCGGGCGTTTTGTCTACATCGATCGCGTCAAAGGCAATCCGAAATTCCTGGCAGACATTCCTCGTGTGTTGGGCTATGTCAAACGCAATCTCCAGAAGTATCAGGAATTGGAGACGCTCCGAACACATCTCACTCCGTACGTGCCGGAACTCCAATAATTCCGTGAGGCGTGAGGGGGCTAGACTGATGAAGCTCGATCTGATCGGAACCTCCCCGTACGCCTTACGCCTTGCGCCTCACGAGGCCACATGAAAGCCATGATCCTCGCGGCGGGGCTCGGAACCCGTCTCAGACCACTGACCAACACGATGCCCAAGCCGCTGCTTCCCGTCGGCGGGACGCCGCTGATCGTCTGGAACTTATTGCTGCTGAAGCGTCACGGGTTCCATGATGTGGTCATCAATCTGCATTATCTTGGCCCCATGATCGAACAGGCGCTGGGAGACGGCTCGCAGTTCGGCCTTCGGATTATCTACTCGCGTGAGCCGATGATTCTTGGGACAGGCGGGGGAATCAAGCAGGCGGAGCCGTACTTTTCAGGTGAACCGGTGCTGGTGCTGAACGGAGATACCCTCGTCGAATTGGATCTCACCGCGCTCTGGGCGTTCCACCATACGAACCATGCCGCGGCGACATTAGTGTTGCGGGAAGATCCGGATGCTGCCGGTTGGGGGTTGGTGGAGGTGGGAGCCGGGAATCGGATCGTGCGCATTACGGGAAAAGGCCTTTCAGCGCCGGTTCCGACTGTCCCACGGATGTTTGCCGGAATCCATATTGTGAATCCCAGGTTGCTGCGCGAGGTGCCGAAGGGCGTGGCGTCGTCGATCATCGATCCCTATGTGGCGGCCATCACGCGAGGCGATGCCGTGCTTGGGTACGATCTGAAAGGATACTGGTCTGACATCGGAACTGCCGAACGGTACGGGCAGGCGGAGCACGATGTGCGGGCGGGGCTGATACGGTTGGAAGATCGCCGTCCGGCCGGCCCGCGGTCGTAATGGCGTGCGCCGTTCCTCGTCGTGCGTATCTCGTCCTTCGACTCAGCTCAGGACCGTGAGCCTGTCGAACGGTGAAGCGTATCTCGCAAACAAAGAAACGACAGGCTCTCTTCCCATCCTGCGCTTCACGCTTCGCGAGATACGCGCGTAAGCGGTCTCTCACGCCTGCCTGGATTTGTACTGCTTGATCAACCGAAGCAGATAGGTGCGCTGAAGTTTGAGAAATTCTGCGGCTTTCGTCTGATTGCCGTTTGCCCGCTCGATGGCGCGGTCGATGATGTGTCGGCCGTGCTCATGCATGGATTCGTGGTACGGCAAATCCAGATAGGACAGAGAGCTGTTGTCCTGGGCCCGAAGTCCCGCGTCTTCCGGCAGCAGAGCCAGCACCGCCGGCTCAATGGTGTCTGTGGGACTGAGGACGACGGCGCGGGCGATGACATTGTCCAACTCACGGATGTTTCCAGGCCATGGATAGCGGGTGAGCGCATCGAGCGCGGCGGGGCTGAGGGTCATGCCGGGGCGTTTCGCATCTTTGGTATGCCGATCGAGAAAGAACTGAGCCAAGGCAGCGATGTCTCCGCGGCGCTCCCGAAGAGGCGGGAGTGTGAGGGTGATGACGTTCAAGCGGAAATAGAGATCTTCGCGGAATTGGCCGGCCTTCACCGCCTTCTTCAGATCCTTGTTCGTGGCGGCGATGACGCGGATATTGACCGAAACGTTTTTGGAGCCGCCAACACGGTGGAATTCGCGGTCCTGCAGCACGCGCAGCAGTTTTGCTTGAAGCGACGGCGGCATGTCTCCGATCTCGTCGAGAAAGACCGTGCCGCCATCGGCCATTTCCAGTTTGCCTTTTTGTAGCCGGTCCGCTCCGGTGAAGGCGCCGCGCTCATGTCCGAACAGTTCGTTCTCGAGCAACGTTTCGGTCAACGCGACACAGTTGATGACGACGAGCGGCATGGTCTGGCGGGGGCTCCACTGATGGATGGAGCGGGCGAACAGTTCTTTGCCGGTTCCGCTTTCTCCCAGTAACAAGACGCCGGCGTCGGACTTAGCGGCCCGCCGGGCCGCTTCCTGCACAGATTGTACGGACGGGCTGCTCCCGACGATGGAGGCGTATCGGCCGGCGACCTCGGACCGGAGGTACGCGACTTGCCGCTGGAGTGAATCCCGCTCCAGGGCCTTGCGGATGACGATGAGCAGATGATCTTTTTCGAGGGGCTTGGTGAGGAAGTCGTAGGCGCCTTCTTTCATGGCGTCGACGGCGGCGTCGATCGAGCCGTGGGCGGTCATGACGACGACCGGCAAGGTCTCCGTGTGCTTTGACCGGTTCAGTTGTTTCAGTACATCGAGGCCGGAGAGTTTAGGCAGCGTCAAGTCGAGCAGCACGAGGTGGGGCGATTCTTGCGCGATCTGCTCCAGCGCCTCCCGCCCGTCCCGCGCAGCCACCGTACTATAGCCGAGGGAGTGGAGCCGATCTGCCAACATCGCGACGATGTCGGCATCGTCGTCAACGATCAATATCTTGGCGGTCACGTCCTTACCCCTCTCGCTCAGACGGCGTGGGGGAATCGTTCATCACTGCGCGTATGCACCGAGCACCGCCCTTGATGTGAACTTTTGATCATTCTTGCGTGCGGGGTGCGCGAGCACGATGAGCGATTCCCCCATGCCGTCGCTTACCCTTCCATGACATTGATGACCAGTCCTGTCAGGGGTTTCGGATAGAAATAGGTCGATTTGTGCGGCATGCGCTCGCCGGCAGTTGCGACTGCCTGGATTTCGCCGACCTTCGTCGCATTGAGCAACAGCGCGCCGGTTCCGGTTCCCTGGGCTGCCCAGTTGAGGGCTTCGTGGTCGTCCTTGGTGTAGAGGATCGCTTCTTGTTCTTGTTGTGTCGGGCAGAGTTTGGCGACGATGAGTTGTTGCAGCAGCGAGACGTCGAGTCTTGTGCGCGGAGACGCCTGGGGGGACGGACGATGGGCCGGTTTCAACGTGAGCGCGAGATAGCGGCTGTCTCCCTTCAAGGCGATGCCGAAGACCGGTGCCGTGCGCCCATTCGTCCGCAAGGTGTTGAGAAATTGCGCGCGGACCCCGTCTTTCGTCTCGGCCGTATAGGGGAATTCCTGAAAGTCGAAGGTGTCACCCAGCAACGCTTTGACGCGATCATACGGGGGCAGCGGAGTGGTTGTGACCCGGTGTGTAGGCAGTACCGTGAGGCCCGGATCTTCGAGCGGGGCCAGCAGCATCAACACGCCATCGTAGGGCTGGAGGCCTGCCGGCGAACCGGTTTGCCGGCGGAGCTTTTGATAGTTCAGGGCGGTTTCATACCGATGGTGTCCGTCCGCAATGAAGAGCGGTTTGCTCTGCATCTGGTCCACGATCTGTTTGAGTACTGCCGGATCGGTCACGGCCCAGAGACGCTCCCGGCATCCTGCATCATCCTGGAAGTCATATCGGGCCGGCGTCCCTTTCGTCATGGTTTCGAGCAATCCGATGATGGCTCCTTGCGGATCGGAGTAGAGCGACCAAATCGGGCTGAAGTTGGCACGGCACGCTTCGATCAAGTTCAATCGATCGGTCTTTGCGGCGGCCCGCGTATTTTCGTGCGGATAGATGTGCCCGGAATCTAACGCTTCGAGTTTCACGACAGTGAGAAACCCTCGAAGAAGCTTCGTGGGTGCGCCCGGTCCTGACGACGGCGGACGGTATTCGATCGTGTGGTAATAGATGGCCGGTTCCTGGTCCCGCTTGAGCGCCCCGCTCTTGATCCATTCGCGTAGCGCGATGCCGGCGCGGGTATAGCGATTGTCGGTGGCGTTGTCGCCGGCCCGGTCGAGTCCTAATTCCAGACGGATGATGTTCTGTGGATGCCGGTCATGGAGCGCCTGTTGGCCGGCCGCATCAATAATGTCGTACGGAGGCGCGACTAATTTTTCGATATTACCGACGACGGCGGTATCGTACAGTGTGCCTTGAAACGGAAGAATCTGTGACATGCGTGGCTCCCTGCTGTGTGTGGCTGACGATGAATGGCTCGATGATGACGGGAAGGACATCCCTCCACTGTGGCGGCGTTCTTTCCAGGGCCGGTCTGCGCGATATGCAGGCAGGAAGAACGGCTATCGGTCGCGGGTAATCATGTAGTCGGCGGTGACCGTCAGGGCGCGCCGAACGGGACCCTCCTCGAAAAGATCGAGTTCGCGCTTGGCGGCGGCGATGTATGTATTGGCCCGGTCCATCGCGTACGTGATCGACCCGTATTCGTTCATCAGGAACAGAATGCGCTCCAGATCCTCGGCGCTCAACGTCCTGGTCTCCATTCGATCCTTGATCATGCGGCGGTCTTCCTCGGAACACTGTTGCAGCAAATGGAGCAGTGGAAGCGTCGCTTTGCCCTGCCGCAGATCCTGCCCGATCGTTTTGCCGAGGGCCGCGCCGTTCGCGGTGTAATCCAAGGTGTCGTCGGCGACCTGGAAGGCGATCCCCAGATATTGGCCGAAGCGGAACAGCGCCTCCTGCTGTGCGTCGGAGGCCTCGGCGAGAATGGCCCCCATGCGGCAGGCGGCCGCGATCAACCCGGCGGTTTTATGCTCGACGATCTTGATGTAGTCGCTTTCAGGCAGGCCGGGATTGCCGTTGTAGTAGAGTTGGAGGACTTCGCCCTCCGCCATCTTCTTACAGGCTTCCGCGAGCACCTCGTTAATCTCTTGACTGCGAAATTCGATGACCCGGCACATGGCTTGGGTATAGAGGTAGTCGCCGACGAGAATGCTGATTTGGTTGCCCCAGACCTTGCGCGCAGTTCGTTTGCCGCGGCGAAGATCGGCTTCATCGACCACGTCGTCGTGCAGCAGGGTGGCGGTATGGATAAATTCGACCAGGCTGCCGAGTTGTTGGTGTTCTGTGGCGGTGTACCCGCACAGGCGGGCGCTCAGCACAAGCAGCAGGGGCCGGACACGCTTGCCGCCGCCGCTTAAAATTTGAGCGGCTACAGTATTGACGAGGGCGACGCTGGAGTCCAGATTCTTGTTGACCCGATCTTCAACTCCGTCCAGTTCGTGACGATACGCATCCCATACGTCCGCCATGGTGTTGACAGTTGAAAGTACAGGGCCTTGAGTCATGGTGCCGGATGGTAGGGCAGAGCATGAAACAAAGTCAAGCAACGGATGGCTGGTCGGCCGGCGCAATCTTGACAGATGAAGGACCCATCCAGTAAGTTTCCCCCTGGCACTCGGCTGACGGATTCAGCCGGAGATTACGGAGTTCAGTCAGTCCAGATCTCCTCGCGTAACGCACTTCCGTCCGACAGGGAAACTTCTCCACATTGTGAATGGGATAGGGGACATGAACGTTCCAGGTTTTCCCCGCAAACAAGGGCTCTACGATCCCCGGAATGAGAAAGACGCTTGCGGCGTCGGGTTCGTCGTGAACATTAAAGGACAGAAGTCGCACGACATAGTCCGCAAAGGACTTCAGGTATTGGAAAACCTGACCCATCGCGGCGCGCAGGGATGCGATCCCTGCACCGGCGACGGCGCCGGCATTCTCCTCCAAGTCCCCCATGAGTTTTTGCGGCGCGCCGCTGGTGATGTCGGGGTCACCCTTCCCGGCGCCGGTGAGTACGGGGTCGGGCAGGTGTTTTTGCCGCCTGCTCACACGTCCCGCCAACAATGCGAAAAGCTCTTCGCCACGATCATCGAGCAGGAAGGTGCGCGCTTGCTTGGCTGGCGCGATGTGCCGGTGAAGAGCGATGCCATCGGGCCGCAAGCGCGGAAAACCGAACCGTTCATGCGCCAGGTGTTCATTGCCCGCGACGCGCTGAACGAAGCGCAATTCGAACGGAAGCTCTACGTCATCCGCAAATTGATCGAAACCGCGATCCGTGATTCGGCCATCCAAGGCCGCGAGCACGTCTATATTCCCAGCCTCTCAGCCGGCACGATCGTGTACAAGGGTTTGCTGCTGCCGCATCAGATGGCGGCCTACTATGAAGATCTCAACGACACGGGGATGGCGAGCGCGCTGGCGCTTGTCCATTCGCGGTTCAGTACGAACACGTTTCCGACCTGGCCGCTGGCGCATCCCTACCGGCATATTTGTCACAACGGGGAGATCAATACGCTCAAGGGCAACGTCAATTGGATGAAGGCCCGTCAGGGACGCCTTCATTCGGACCTGTTCGGGAAAGACATGGAAAAGCTTTTCCCGATCGTCTATGAGCAGCAGAGCGACTCTGCCTGCCTGGACAATGCGCTCGAATTTCTCCTGCTGGGCGGGCGTTCCTTGCCCCATGCGATGATGATGCTGATTCCGGAGCCCTGGGTCGCGAACGCGCACATGGATCTCGATCGTCGCGGGTTCTATCAGTACCATGCCGCGATGATGGAACCCTGGGACGGTCCGGCGGCGGTCTGTTTCACCGACGGCAAGATGATCGGCGCGACGTTGGACCGCAACGGTCTGCGTCCCTGCCGCTATCAAGTGACGACGGACGACATGGTCGTGCTGGCGTCCGAAGCCGGTGTGCTGCCGGCGGATGCCAAAGACATTCGCATGAAGGGTCGGCTTCAACCGGGCCGCATGTTTCTGGTCGATACGGTGCAGGGGCGCATCATCGACGACGAAGAGATCAAAGCCGACATCGTGGGCCGCAAACCCTATCGGAGCTGGGTCACGCAGTACGGAGTCTCGCTCGACGAACTGCCGGAGCCGCTCAACGTGCCGCAGCCGGACCATCCCACGATCCGTCAGCGTCAACAGGCCTTCGGCTATACGGTCGAAGAATTGAAGATGGTCATCACTCCGATGATCGTGACCGGCGAAGAAGCGATTTCGTCGATGGGGACGGATACGCCGCTCGCGGTGCTGTCCGATCGGCCGCAGCTGCTCTTCAAGTATTTCAAGCAACTCTTCGCGCAGGTGACGAATCCGCCGATCGACCCGATCCGCGAGCAACTGGTGATGTCGCTGGTGACCAATATCGGCCCGAAGCCCAACTTGATGGATGAGTCGCCCGAATCCTGCCGCCGCATCAAGGTGCAGCAGCCGATTCTGACGAACGCGGATTTGGCGAAGATCCGCGGCATCTCCGATCCGCATTTCAAGAGCAAGACGCTCCGCATGCTGTTCCGTGTCGCCGAAGGGCCGGCCGGACTCGGCGCGGCGGTCGACGCCATGTGCCAGGCGGCTTCGCAGGCGATCAAGGAGGGCTACAAATTCCTGATTCTCAGCGATCGCGGCGTCGATGAGCACTGGGCGCCGATTCCCAGTGTGCTGGGCATCTCCGCCGTTCACCATCACCTGGTCCGCGAATGTACGAGGACCGAGGTCGGGTTGATTCTTGAAACCGGCGAGCCGCGCGACGTGCATCAATTCGCCTGCCTGATCGGGTACGGCGCCGGCACGATCAATCCCTATCTCGTCTTCGAGACGCTCGTCGATATGGAGCGCGACAATTATCTGCCGGAAGGGCTCGACGCGCAGACGGCGGAAGGCAAGTTCATCAAGGCCATCAACAAGGGCTTGCTGAAGATCTTCTCCAAGATGGGCATCTCGACCGTGCAGTCCTATTGCGGGGCGCAGATTTTTGAAGCGATCGGGTTGAATCACGAACTCATCGACCGCTACTTCACCGGCACGCCGTCGCGTGTGGAAGGCGTCGGCATCAGCGAGATCGGCGAAGAAACGCTGCGCCGTCATCGCGTCGCCTATGAGCCGGCGGCGATTCGTCAGCTCGAGTTCGGCGGCGAAGTACACTATCGCATCCAGGGGGAACACCATAACTGGAACCCGGACACGATTTACAAACTGCAGCATGCCAGCAAGTCGAACGATCCGAAGACTTACGCCGAATTCGCGCAGCTCGTGAACGACGAAAGCAAGCGGCGCTCGAATTTGCGGGGCCTGCTCGATTTCACGTTTGCGCCGGCGGCGGTTCCGATCGATGAGGTCGAGCCGGCGAGCGAGATCGTGAAGCGCTTCAATACGGGCGCCATGTCATTCGGGTCGATCAGCAAGGAAGCGCACGAAACGCTGGCCGTTGCCATGAACCGTCTCGGCGGTAAGAGCAACACCGGCGAGGGCGGCGAAGATCCGGAGCGGTTCAAGCCGTTGCCGAACGGCGACTCCAAGAATTCGTATATCAAGCAAGTGGCGTCGGCGCGGTTCGGCGTGACGGCCCACTATCTCGTGAATGCGCGCGAATTGCAGATCAAGATGGCGCAGGGCGCCAAGCCGGGCGAGGGCGGCCAGTTGCCCGGCCATAAAGTCGATGAGAATATCGCCAAGTTCCGCTATGCGACGCCCGGGGTGCAGCTGATTTCGCCGCCGCCGCACCACGACATCTACTCTATTGAAGACCTGGCGCAGCTGATCTTCGATTTGAAGAATTCGAATCCGGATGCCGCCGTGTCGGTCAAGCTCGTGTCGGAGGTCGGCGTCGGCACCGTCGCGGCTGGGGTAGCGAAGGCCCATGCGGATAAAGTGCTGATCAGCGGCGATTCGGGCGGCACCGGCGCGTCGCCGCTCTCCTCCATCAAATACGGCGGCGTGCCCTGGGAATTGGGCTTGGCGGAGACTCACCAGACGCTGGTCCTCAACGATCTGCGCGGCCGTATCCGGGTCGAAACCGACGGGCAGATGAAGACCGGGCGTGATGTCGTGATCGCCACGCTGCTGGGCGCCGAGGAATATGGATTCGCGACGGCTCCGCTGATCGTCGAAGGCTGCATCATGATGCGGAAGTGTCATTTGAATACCTGTCCGGTCGGCATCGCCACACAGGACCCGGAGTTGCGGAAGAAATTCAACGGCAAGCCGGAACATATCGTGAACTATCTGTTCTTCGTGGCCGAAGAAGCACGGCAGCTCATGAGCCGGCTCGGCTTCCGGACGATCAATGAGATGGTGGGGCGTGTCGATAAGCTGAAGATTACCAAGGCCGTTGATCATTGGAAGGCGAAGGGGTTGGACCTCACTCCGCTGCTCACAGCTCCCGATGTCGAGGCGGACGTGCCGCGACACTGTGTGCAGAAACAGGACCATGGCATCGCCGACGTGCTCGACCGGAAGCTGATCGAGCTGTGCAAGACGGCCATCGAGAAGGGCGAGAAGGTCACGCTTGATCTGCCGATCCGGAACGTGAACCGGACGGCCGGAACGATGTTGTCCAGCACGATTGCGAAGCGATACGGGTTGGAAGGCTTGCCGGAAGACACAATTTCGATCAAGTTTACAGGGTCGGCGGGCCAATCGTTCGGCGCGTTCCTCGCCAGGGGCATCACGCTGACGTTGGAGGGTGAATCGAACGACTACATCGGCAAGGGACTCTCCGGCGGCAAGATCGTCGTCTTCCCGCCGAAACATGTGGTCTACAACCCGGAAGAGACGATTCTCATCGGCAACACGTCGCTCTATGGGGCGACGCAAGGCGAAGCCTACTTCTACGGCATGGCGGGCGAGCGGTTTGCCGTGCGGAACAGCGGCGCGCGCGCCGTGGTCGAAGGCACCGGCGATCATGGCTGCGAATACATGACCGGCGGAGTGGTCGTCGTGCTTGGACGGACCGGCCGCAATTTTGCGGCGGGCATGTCCGGCGGCATGGCGTTTGTCCTGGATGAACTCGGCAAGTTCCAGGGGCGGTGCAATACCGGCATGGTCGAGTTGGAGCCGGTTACGGCCAAAGAAGACAAGCGACTGCTGCACGACCTGATTACGAAGCACTTCATGTATACCGGCAGCCGCAAGGCCAAGCAGGTGCTCGATGCGTTCGACGCCACCGTGCCCAAGTTCGTGAAGGTGATGCCGGTCGATTACAAGCGTGTCCTCGAAGAACGAAAGCGCAAAGCGAGCGCGGTACACTGATCAGTGAGGCGTGAGGGGTTAGGGGTAAAAGGTTAAGAGAGAGAAGAATGGGTGACCCGACCAGGGCAAGCGTATGTCTCGGCGTGCGCAGGGTCGGGTGGGTGAAATTGAGTGTTTCCTAGTCGATAGCCACTCATGAATCGAAGGGGACAAGACTAAGCAGCCATGGGAGATCCGAAAGGTTTCATGAAATACCCCCGTGAGGGGCCGAAGCGAAAGCCGGTCGAGCTGCGCGTGCTCGATTGGAAGGAGATGTACGAGCCCATCTCCGAGGACAAGCTCAAGGTTCAGGGCGCGCGTTGCATGGATTGTGGCGTGCCGTTCTGCCAGGGCAACACCGGCTGTCCGGTGGTCAATCTGATTCCAGAATGGAACGATCTCGTCTATCGCGGACGCTGGAAAGATGCGCTCAAGGCGCTGCATACGACCAACAACTTCCCGGAATTCACCGGCCGGCTCTGCCCCGCTCCCTGTGAAGGGGCCTGTGTGCTCGGTATCAACGAAGATCCGGTCTCAATCCGCATCCTCGAATGGAACATCATCGATCGCGGATTCGACGAAGGGCTTGTGACGCCGATTTTGCCGGTCGTCCAAACAGGCAAGACGGTCGCCATCGTCGGCTCCGGCCCGGCCGGACTGGCGGCGGCGCAGCAGCTGGCGCGCGCCGGCCACCGCGTCACGCTGTTCGAAAAATCAGATCGCATCGGCGGCTTGCTCCGCTACGGCATTCCTGATTTCAAAATGGAAAAGTGGGTGATTGATCGCCGCCTTGAGCAGATGAAGCTGGAAGGGGTGGAGTTCAAGACCGGTGTCGCGGTCGGGAGGGACATCGCCGGGGAGCAGCTCCGCGCGCAGTTCGATGCAGTCGGGTTGACCATGGGCGCGGAACAGCCGCGTGAGTTGCCAATCCCGGGCAGGGAACTCAAGGGCGTGCATCTCGCGATGGAATTCCTGACCCAGCAGAACCGGCGCACGTCTGGCCTGCCGGTCACAGACGATCCCATCACCGCCAAAGGCAAGCGCGTCGTCATCATCGGCGGCGGCGATACCGGCTCGGATTGTTTAGGAACAGCCCATCGTCAGGGTTGTGTCGAAGCGCATCAATTTGAACTGTTGCCGGAACCGCCTCCGCAGCGGGCCGGTTCGACGCCCTGGCCGCTCTGGCCCATGCAATTACGGACGTCCCACGCGCATGAAGAAGGCTGTGACCGGCAATGGAGCGTCTCCACCACAAAGTTCACCGGCCACAATGGCCACGTCACGAAGCTGCATGCGAATCGTGTCGCGTTCGAGAGCGGCAAGTTCACGCCGATTCCCAACAGCGATTTCGAAATGAACGCCGATCTGGTGCTGCTCGCCATGGGCTTCACCGGCCCGGTCAAGAACGGTCTGCTCGACAGCCTGGGCGTGAAGTACGACCAGCGCGGAGCCGTAGCCGTGGACGAAACCTTCATGACCAACCTCGACGGCGTCTTTGCCGGCGGCGACACCAAACGCGGCGCCTCCCTCATCGTCTGGGCCATCGCCGAAGGGCGCAAGATGGCGGCAGGCATCCACCAGTATCTGCGAGCGGGAAAATCGGCGAAGAAGATAGCGTCTTAAACAAATTCTTCCGAGCCGTTCTCCTCACCAAATATATTCTACGATCCCTTGTTTCATCAGGAACTCCGCAGCACGATGTTGCGTTGTGTTGACAGGATCTCCTTCACGCAGTAGCCTGTCGCCGTTGTCGATCTCACAAGTCGGGCTAGCACAATCGTATGGCAGAGGATATTGTAGAACGTGTGCGGGTGGCGGGTCGAAAACAGTTCTTGTACCTGCCTCACGCGATCCGGCAGATGTCCAGGTTTGATCGGATGATTACCGCACAAGAAGTACAAACGGTTGCCATGACTGGCCGATTGGTAGAAGATTACCCGGAAGATCCGCGTGGACATAGCTGTTTGCTATTGGGGTATGGGGAAGAAGACCGGGCGATTCATATCGTTGCGGCACCAAAGGATGACTACCTTGCCATTATCACAGCCTATGTGCCGGATCCGTCGCAATGGTCACCAGATTTTCTGAGGAGGGCGTAAGACATGGAATGTCTCCACTGTAAAGGGCGAATGGAACGCAGAACGGCTCCCTTCAGCCTAGACCGGAAAGGGTATCATGTCTCGTGGGATGCCATTCCTGCGTGGGTCTGCATGCAATGTGGAGAGCCATATTTTGAAGCCAAAGAAGTGGAGTTGATTCAGAAGGCCCTCACAGCCATGGAGAGAGAAGGGGCGGCACTGGTAGGAGCAGGGCCTTCGGCTGCGAAACCTTGAGCGTGGCGCCTCCCTCATCGTCTGGTCATTGTCGTAGAGCGCTAAGTATGGTGGCGGGTTTAATGCCTATCGTTGACAACGTTCTATCCGAAAAGTAGCCTGTCCCTGTTTTTCTCTCTCTCATTATGACCAAAGCCTTCTGGTCACCTTCATCGAAGCTAAGCGTCACCGCTCTATTATTGCTGTGTGCCGCCAGCACCACAGCGTGCAGCGCCGCGTGGAGTTTCACTTCATGGACCGACGAATGGAGCGAAGATGTAGCGCTTCATGACGGAAGGTTTGTTAAGGTGGAGAGAGAGGAGTATTGGACGACCAAACTTCATTTTACTGATTCTTTTTTCGGTTTGCCGACTGTGCCGTACTTTCGTAGCCAGGGGGCCGACAGGTATTGGCTCAAGTTTGAGCATCCAGATACTCGGGAAACGATTAGGTGGAAGGGCGAACGGCATTATGAACCTGTCTTGCTTGATATTGTTGATGGCGTGCCGTATCTGGTGGCATTTGGTGGGCCGAATAAGAGCACTGAGAAAATCTATGGTTGCCCAGAGCTCCCTTACGTGTTTCTCAAGTATGAAAAAGGGATTTGGGGACAATGGACTCCCATACCGGTCGAGGCGGCACCCCAAGTTTTAAGAAATTCGAATCTTTCCCTGCCACCCTCTGGCAATAGACAACCGCATGCGCATTGGTCATCCGCATTTGTGCAAGAAACACTTCTATACCATGAGCGTCAGAGTCACTCCCATTTTCAGCGATCAATACCAAGAAATTACGATGAGTGGAATAGCGGCTTCAAGAATGGCCATCGCAATGAAAGGAAGGTGTGGGACTGTCGACCACCTCTGCAGCCTCTTCCTGATGTGCCTCTGCCCAAGCCGGTAGATGTTGAACTAGAGGTTGTAGAAACACAGGACTACGTTGTAACCAGTGCGGATCAGTACTACAAATCCCTGGCAGCGAAGAAAGGGGCAATTACTCGAGACAATTGCGCTAAGTTATTTCGACCGCCTAATCCCGAAGCCCTAATGCAAGGCGAGCGATTTATTAATGACCCAACAGGCAATATAAGGTTGCCATACTCTAGGCCAGCTCCTTCTCCATCTGGTAGAGCGTTTGAAGCTAGAGTTCAACGTTACTGCGATGACAAATTTGTCTGGTTTGTTGCCGGTTATGAAGAACCTGGAAAAACGATTATCACGAAATACGCCGCATCAGGAAATTTACTGTACAACATCCGAATGGATGATCCAAAGATTGCAGGTAGCAGATCACAGATTACAGGCATCAAACCTCACATAAATATGGTGCTTGATTCCCTCTCGACTGAAAATGGCAACCTTTATTTTTATTGGGTGCACGAGCTTCCATTGTCACCGGATTCGCCAAACAGATACCCGAATCGTATGACAAAGTATCGCTTCCTTGAACCTATTCTAGAGGACCGGTCCAAATAAGGGGTTGAGAGCTCTGCTGTCAATAATGCCCTGCCAGTCAAAGCTTACCTCGCGTAAATGCTTTGTATCGGACGATCTCTGTGCCGACGGCTCGGTTCAGAGCGGGTGATGGCTGAGAAAATGAACCGGGAGTATTTTCCGGCCTACGGTGGAATGAACTTCCATTGATGGGGAAGATACGGATTACGCGCTGACAGTGGTGAGTGTGGGCTCTGCGTGAGCTGGTGATTCTGATGGGGCAGTCACCGGCTGGGCTTGCACAAGATCCGTGAGGCGCTCGCGCATGCCGAGACCGTATCGAAGAAATTCCACTCCAAACTGGCCGTCTTTGTACCAGCGCACGATCGACACATCAACGGTGAGCGGCATGTGGTGCTGGGGGAGATCCACCTGCAAGGCGAGATAGGTTCCTGCCTCCACAGTCATGTCGCTTTGCAGTCTGCATCCTGTCGCCGAGAGATCGAGCAGGACGCCTGTTGACGCGCCAGTATCGCTCTGGATGCTGGCTGAGAACTCGACATTGATTCGGGGATGACATCGTGGCCGCATCGCGTTTCGTCTCCTGCCCCTGTATCGGCACCGCTCAGAAAAACTTAAACAGTATGCCCCCCCCATCGAATAGGCGGAATCGCAAGCCCTTCTATACTTTCTTTACGTTGTCTGTGTATGCTCAACCGAGAACACAGCGTCGGCTCTGCCGGACCAACTCTCGCTTAAAGCCGAGTGTAAATCCATAGAATAGGGAGAATCACGGATGTATCCACGCAGCCCTAAATCACTGCTCGGCGGCATCGCCCACTTGGGGCGGTTTATCGACAAGATTCGATTGCGGAATGCGGGCAAGATCCAGGACTACAACTATATAACTGTGGGGTTCGATAAGTACCTGGCTGACTTTTTGGGCATCGATGCGAAGACCTTCGAGCAGCGGGTGTTGGCCGGCGGGACAGATGAAGAATTACTTGCCTGGGTCCAAGCCAACGGGAAGCCGGTGACTGACGCGGAGATTCGACTCTTCTCCAGAAATCTGCTGAAGGCCGGGCCGAAGGACGATGAGACTCGCCGGCGGTTTCAGGGCCGCCTGGAAGACATTGCCGGCAAGCGCGGCGTGCCGGTCGGTTCCTTACCGTCTGTGACGACATGGGCCGATGTCATTGAGTTGGATGAAGGCCGAATGTAGTCGATCGATCGCCTGCCATGCCTGCCGCTTGTTGTAGATACTCGCTCTGATTGCCGTTCTGAAATTCCTGCACATTCTCGATCATCTTACGAAGCCTATCCTGCTCCCTGGGCCGGGTCGTCGGCTACGGGGTGCTGATGTCAGCCGTCATGGGAACGAGGGTTTATGTCGGGTTTTCCCGGACGCGCTCGCCGTTGTCCCAATAGCCCACCACTGAGGCAAGAATGGAGGCACCATCAGCCATTCTGCCACTGTCGTGATCAAGGGCGGCCTGAGTGGAGGGGCCGACCAACCAGTTTCCTGTAAAACGCACCGTTGTTCTCAAGATGATCTTGGCATCAGGCTTGCGTAACCGGCTGGGAGAAGTCGAAGACCCCAGGTGACATCAACCTAATTGTGAAAGGATCAGCATGATGATGAGGACTGTTTCAACTATGACAGCAGCCGCAGTGTTACTGGCATTCTCGAATGTCTTTGCCCAAAGCGAGGTTCCGGTACCGGTTGCTCCGGTTCCGCCAGCTGTGCCGCAGGCGACGGCCCCTGCCCCTCCTGCCCCTGCCACGGCTCCTGTGGTAGAGCAGGAGAAGATGGGAGAGACACACAAGGATGGCGATGAGCAGAAGGGCAAGGGCAAAGGAAAGCACAAAGGGAAGGGCCGCGAGAAAGGCGGCGATAAGATGCGCGGGTTAGATCGGGCGGATGAAGTGGCCGGCGAGCGTGGGAAGCAAGGGCGCGACAACGCCCGCAGCCGTGGAAAGCGTGGGAAAGACTGAGCGAAACTTCTGCGGGAATGTCTCTCGAAAGGAGCGACCGGCCCTCATGGGCCGGCCGCTCCTTCATGTCGTCCGTAGAATCAAAAAGTGAAGGATAGCGCCGTCCGCTAGACGGCCGGAAGGGACAAGAGCTTCTTCATCTCGCAGTGAGCCATGACGACTTCAGGGGCGCGTTGAAGCGCTTCATAGTAGCTGCGCTCAAAGCCGTCGCCCAGTTCAGAGGGACGGATCAGGCCCCGCACTTCAGCCAGAAGGACCGCTACATCGTCCACGGTCAGGCTTTTCCCATCGTCCAGCAATTCGTCGATTCGAACGACCAGATTGGACAGGGGATGGAGCCAGGTAAACCACGGATCGTTCATCACCAGCTGCAGCAATTGTCCTGTCGAATCGATGCGTCCATAAATCCGCTCAAAGGTCAGTTGCTCGGCAACGATGAGGGCTTTGTGCAATCCCAACAGCCCATGCCGCACATCGGTGAGTGTGCGGCGGAGGGGGCTGGTTTCCCGGACGCGCAGTTGTTTGGATGACGTCGACATGGAGTAATTCTAGCAGGTCATTTCAAAAATGGAGGCCAAGAAACAGCGGCGCGTCACTTTTTATTCGCACCACAGTTCCTTATCGGTTGCTACAAGCCGGGGCTGTAATCGGAAGCAGCTGACGATGCGTGTCCCTGCTTAAACTCTTGAAAACCCGTTGAGATGGTTTGTATCTCAGTCATGCAAAAAGTCGGCAGACTATTCAGTCTTTTCCTTAAGAGGGCAGGCGAGTGCCATAGAATGCGAATAGTTCCCCGGCGAGACGGCCTTGGCGGTTCGGGTCGCTGGGGAGTTTGCGCCTGATGTAGTCGTTGAGAACACGGCCGTCGGCGGTTTTATGGATCTGCGGGTGCCGGAGGTTCATGCGGTACCGCTGGATGGCGTCGGCGACGCGGCTGATGAACACCACCGTGCCGTCCGATTCGATCCGTTCGACGATGCCGACGTGGGTGAGCGGGTCATTCCATTCTCCATCTCCGTTGAAGTCCCAGGTGTTGTCAAAAAACACCAAGTCTCCGGGCTGGGTTGTCGGCCCCTGGTGGACGATGCCGTGCCGACGCACATGGTCATAAATGAGCCGGACGCCGTTGGCATTGGGATCGCCGGCGTCGGTGTCATAGAGATCGATGCCGTGCTTCAAGAAGACCGCGCGTGTGACGCCGGCACAGTCGTAGGTGATCTTTCGGCCTTTGCTCGTGATCGTCGTCGCGCCCACGAGTGTAACCGCGGTTTGCACGATTGTTGATCGGCTGAGGCTCGTCAGGCCGGATGGACAACAGGGGCGATGTGCCGTGATCGATATCTGAGGAGGTTGGTTTGACAGCGATCGTTGAGGAGATTGAATCGACGGCGTCGCACAACCGACAAGCGTCACAACGGCGATGGTTCCGGTGATGAACAAGAGTCGCATCGACGTCACCGTACGTTGACGAATCGGCCTTCAGCCATCTGCCGAAGCGCGTCGATATCTTCGCGCCGCGTGACGGAAAGCGGCATGGTGTGAGTCAGTTCTTCGATCAGCAGATCCGTGGTCAGCGGCGTTTTATGATGGAGGGCGCGATAGAGCGACGCCACGACCGCTTGTTCGATCTCGGATCCGCTGAAGCCGTCGCTGGCGCTGACGATCTTGACGAGATCGAAGCGCGTGCTGTCCTGCTTGCGAAGGCCCAGGTGAATCTTCCAGATGGCCTCCCGTTCGCCGTCGTCCGGAAGATCGACGAAAAATATTTCGTCAAACCGTCCCTTGCGAAGTAGTTCAGGAGGAAGGGACGAGAGATCGTTCGCGGTGGCCACGACGAATACCTCTTGCTTCTTCTCCTGCAGCCAGGTGAGAAAGGCGCCAAACAGCCGCCGGCTCAAGCCAGCGTCGGCCTCGCCGCTCCCGCCTCCTGCGACCATCGCCTTTTCGATTTCATCAACCCAGAGGACGATCGGCGACAACGATTCGGCCGTCTCGATCGCCTTGCGGAAGTTTTTCTCCGATTCGCCGACGAACTTGTCGAACAGCCGGCCGGCGTCGAGTTTCAAGAGCGGCAGCTGCCATTCGCGCGCGATGGCTTTCGCGGCGAGCGATTTTCCGCAGCCGGGCACGCCGACGAGCATGATGCCGCGAGGAGGTGTCAGGTTTAACGCCTTGGCCTCCGCGGTAAATCCGACTTTCGCGCGTTCCAGCCAGGATTTCAGGCTGACGAACCCTCCCAACTCGAATCGATTGTCTTCGAGCGGGTAGTACTCCAGCAGGCCGCCGTCCTTGATCGCCTGTACCTTGCGTTTCAGGATGTTCTGCACGTCATTCGCCGAAAGGGTGCCGTCCTCGACGAGACATTGCGTGACGATCTGGCGGGCTTGATGAAGGGTCAATCCCTGCAAGGCGCGGAGGATGGCATCGCGTTCTTGAGCCGAAGGCCCCTGCTGTGCCGCCTTGGAGTCGCCGATCGAACTGAGGATGCTTTGGACTACGGTTGTCGATCGGGGCCGGCGAGGAGACAGTTTCGGTCCCAGCGATTGCAGTACGCTTCGGAGCATGGATTGCAGTTCTTCACGATCCGGCAGTCGCAGGTCCAGCCGAACTGCGAGCTTCTCAATGTCGAGCGGCAGCGTAATAGGGTGGCCGGTGATGACGCAGCTTGCCCGGGAGCGGTTGAAGACTGCTCCGACTTCCCGGAGCTGGCGGGCGACCGGCGGCTCTTGCAGATGAGGCGCAAGGTCCTTGAGCCAGAAGACCGCCTCCACAGTCAAGGTCTGGAGGTGTTGGAGTACGGCCAACGGCGTGGCGGTCATTTTACTGAGTGTCGGCTCGTCGGCGCGGGTAAGTCCTCTGGTCACGGACCATTCGAAGAGGGGCATCCGTTCTTGCGCAGTCACTGATTGCAGTAGATCGGACACCCGTTCTTCTTCCACCGTCTCAATGATGATGAGCGGGTGGCAGGAACGGATCAGGGTTCGGAGATCGTGTACGCTGGTGGAGAGGGCCATAGCGGAGAAATGCTAGCACGGGGTTCGGCTTCGACCAAGAAAAGCGTGCTTTGCTGCGGCGGCCGGCGATTCCCGCCTCAGAGCCATGAATCGTGCGGGTTAGGTCCTGGTCGGGGCTTCGAGCGCCTTGCTGATTTCCCCGATCAGGCGGCGCTCGATTTCGGCGGTTTCTTCGGCGCTCACACTCAGGATTCGCCCGCCTTGCGCCACCTTCTCGAATTCCGCCTTGACGCCGAGTTTGGTGACATTGCCGGGCAGGGCTTGCAGGGAGATGAGATATTGGTTTCGAAACCCGGCGACTTCCAATGACGTGGGTGTCGAGACTTTGCGGTCCGTCACGAAAACGGCTTTCTGGTCCGTTTTGATGCCTGCCTTCAGTTGATAGCCGTTGCGCGCAAGCGATTCCTCCACGACTTTGCTGACGGCGCTTAAGGGGCGGGGGAGCGTCTCGAACTGTGCGCCCTTGTCGTCAATCTTGAGATTCTGCGCCGCTCGGGCCGCCGCCATTTGTTGGACTTCCGCGTTCATGCGCTTGGCTTGATCCACCTGCATCTCCAGCCGTTCAGCCAGGTTCTGGGTTTCTGCCTTGGATGATTCGGCTGCGTTTTTTGCATCGCGGAGTTCCTGGTTGAGCAGATCGATCTGTTGCTGCATGACCTTGTTCCCGTCTTGCAGCGAGCTCAGCAGGGATTCCTGTTTGAGCACTTGCTTTTTCAGTGCGTCGTTCTCAGCTTTGAGGGGAGCATCGTCGGGCTGACAGCCTGAGGCGATCAAGAGGCAGGATACGGCCCCGATCCACAGCAGCCATCGGTTTGAATGAGCATGATCATGCACGCGATGTCCCTCCAAATGAATGGGCCGATTATCCCTGCTTGGCAGCGACTTGTCCATGTGAATTCGCGAGTTTGACCGCTCCCGCTGACTGTCGCTATGCTGCATGCATGAATCGTCACGCGATGGCAGGGATTGTTGTATTGTGCGCCGGTCTGTTCTCCAATGTGGTTTGTACTGCAGAGCAGAAGTCGGCTGCCGGCGTCATTCCCGCCGAGGATTATGTACTATACGATCAGACCATCGAGAGCCTATTTCTGACTTCGCACACCATGCTGGTGGTGATCGAGCGTATGACGGTCGCCCGGCTGTTTCCGGGCCGGACGGAGCCGATAACGATTGCGTCCGTTCATGATCGGCACTATTTCCTGGGCCGGCTGCCGTCGGATCTCGTGGGGGATTTTGTCGGAGCCAACCGGGAGGCCGGCCGGCTTGAAGGCCGATTCCAATTTGGGGTTCGCTATCGATTTGTTACGGGACAGTCCATTGAGGAGCCGGAGGTCTCCGCCGCCATTCCCGTGCAGGCTGTGCCGGTGTTGGAGCGGCTGGCTTTCTCGCGGGTCGGGCGGACGCTACGAAACGATCAGGCGCTTGTGTATGTCGAGCAGATGCGCCCTGACGAAACAGGCGCAGGTTTTCTCGTCTGGTTCCATCGGAAGGGGCAGGAGTGGACGATCTTCGATACCGAAGTGATCTGGACCATCCGGGGCGGACAGCGTCCGTAGCTTGCGCCGTAAGGCCGTCGGACTGTAGCATGGCCGCGCTATGGCCGCATTGATCCGGAAAACCTTCTCGGTTCCTCCTCTGGGATGCAACTGCTCAATCATCGGCGATCCGGTTACGAAGCGGGCCATTGTGATCGATCCCGGCGGCGACTCCGCACGCATTCTCCACGAAGTACAGAAGCTCGGCCTCACAGTCAGCCATATTCTGCACACTCACGCACACTTCGACCATTTTCTTGCTTCCGGAGCGATGAAGCAGGCGACAGGAGCGGCCTTGTGCCTGCACCAGGACGATCTCGATCTCTGGAAAAACCTTGAAGTGCAGTGCCGCATGTTCGGTGTGCCCTTTGTCTCCGTGCCGATGCCGGATTACTGGCTCAAGGATGAGGAGCGAGTGCTGCTCGGAGAGCATGCGTTGATCGCTCTTCACACTCCGGGTCATACGCCGGGATCGATGAGTTTTCACGCGCCGAACGAACAACTGGTGCTGGCGGGAGACACACTGTTTCGCGGCAGCATCGGGCGGACCGATTTGTGGGGCGGGAATTTCGATACCATTGAAGAATCGATCAGGGAGCGGCTCTACACACTCGACGATGCGACCATTGTGGTGACGGGACATGGGCCGGAAACAGAAATCGGGCGGGAGAAGGAGTCGAATCAATTCTTTCGCGTATCGTAAGCGAGACTGTAGCGGCGCCCGCATTGTTCATGACAGTTCGTCGCGAAATCGCCAAGCCGCGTGGCGAGAGCGGCGCGCGGAGGCCAGAGGCCCTGAGGCGTACTTGTGCAGTACGTCGAGGGACCGAGGGGCGAGCCCGCCGCCCGAAGGCTTGTCGTAGCAGTGGATTGGCGATTGCAGCAGAAGTGCTCGTGAATAATGCGGGCTATTCTTTCGCCATGCGCTCTTTCAGCCGCTCGATCCGCTTCTCGGTGGATTGTTTGATGAAGGCCATGTTTTCGCCGAGATGCTGCTGCGCAGTGATTTTTCCTTCTTCGCGCCGCTTCTGCTGATCGAGCCCGAACTGGGCGACGAGCGGCCCGTCTTCCTGATTGAGCTCTTTCCAGATTTCGGCGCAGCGTGATTGTTTGGCGGGCGGGTACTTATCGCAGGGCGGAGTGACAGCCGGCGGAGCAGCAGCCAACGATACTGAAGTCATGCCGGTCACACAAACGATCACAGCTGCCAGGTTCCACCAGGATTGATTCATACGCGTCTCCATCTGCATGGTCATTCGCTCGTCGCAACACCATACCACAAGTCACATTGTCGCGCCGACCATCAAGGTCTATGAAGAAGGCGCGCGGACTTTTCTCAAACGATGGACGGCTCGACGCAAACGGTCTTCCGCCTTGCTAATGGAGTGGATGGCCGGCCTCCCGCGCGGCGCGCCGGTGCTCGATCTCGGATGCGGCGGCGGGCAGGATGCGCAGGTGTTGCGGCGCGAGGGATATCGGGTTGTGGGAATGGATCTGACGGCGGCATTCCTCCGCGTTGCAGGCAAGGCGGTTCCGTCGCTTCCCCTCGTGCGCGCCGACATGCGGGAGCTGCCGTTCCGAGCCGCGAGTTTCGACGGCGTTTGGGCTGCGGCCTCCTTGATCCATCTTCCCAAAGCGGATGCGACGCGCGCGTTGAGGGCGCTACGGTTGCTCGCCAAACCAGAGGTGACACTGGCGGCGACGCTGACATACGGAACGAAGAGCGGCTTGCTCACGAAGGGCTGGATGCCCGGTCGCTACTTTGCGCGCTGGAGAAAGGACGAATTGGCGCGGGCGTTGCGCCGCGCAGGCTGGCAGGTGCTGTCGTTACGTGTAGTCAGTAATCAGGAGCGGAAGGGCCGGTGGATCAATCTGGTTGCGCGGCGCAGGTAAGCCGCCTTTGGATGGGGCGGCGAAGCAACAAAAAGTAGTTCGGCCTTCGATCCTGTCCCTCCTTGCTGGCCCTGCTAGCTCAAGAATCCGGTTTGGGGTAGAATGCGTCCATGAGTATAAAGGAACTTGAAGCCGAGGCCTTGAAGCTCGATCCAAAGTCGCGGGCTCGCTTGGCGGGAAAGCTTTTGGAGAGTTTGGAAAATCTTTCCGAAGAGGAAAATGCCCGGCTCTGGGCTGAGGAGGCTCAGCGCAGAGACGCGGAGATGGATGCCCGCCCCGACTCCGGCACTTCCGCGAAGGACGTATTTCGTGAGGCGCGGGCCAAGCTGAAGTGAATGGAGCGAGTCTCCTATCATCGATTAGCCCGTCGTGAGTTGAACGAAGCTGCCCAGTACTACGAGTCGGAAAGTCCGGGGCTGGGAGCCGCGTTTCTTGATGAAGTCGAGCGTTGTACGCAAGCCATTGTGACGTTCCCTGCAGCCGGTTCGTTGATCACTGCGACGATCCGTCGCCGACTCGTGCTCCGGTTTCCCTACGCGCTTCTCTATTCCATCAAGCCAGACAAAGTGCGGGTGCTTGCGGTTATGAACCTGAAGCGCCGCCCTATGTATTGGGTTGGCCGGGAGTAACCGGAGAAGCAACAAGGTGCATGAATCCGGTCGGTCAGGGGCCAAGCAGGTCCCTGGAAGGTTTGATTTGCGCTGTCCTGAACCGACGCGGGCATGGGCTGGATAGCCCCGCAGAGCGCCTCCGACTCAAAGTGGTTGGGCGGAATATCCTATGGGCTGATCGCCGGAGAGACTGCGGGAGTCGCAGCCTATCGCGGGGGCGGCATCAGATGGTGTTGATTGATACCTTCCTTGCTTTGCGGTAGAGTCCTCCCCCAACAGGTTGCTAAGGGTGTCTTGCTATGCCGTACGGGTAGCCTGCTGCAGACTTAACAATCAGAGGTTGCAGGCAGCTGCATACCCTTCATTCATTCATGTCATGCTTGAAAAAAAGAAACACATAAACCCTGCGCGGAGGGATCGTAATGACTGAACAAATTCCTTTTGGGACCACCGAGTTTGCTGACAATCCAGAGCCGCGTTGCCCCTGCTTACTGCTGCTAGGGAACGTCTGATTAATTCACGATTACACGAAGAA
>FRDC01000766.1_pt1 | contig 28715 bp, 25 predicted proteins | sample 1106171 | NCBI WGS metagenome assembly FRDC01 (sample SAMEA3930566, study PRJEB13176) | freshwater metagenome | biome: Drinking water system; feature: drinking water; material: water | place: Singapore | collected 2014-12-20 | reverse complement strand
GCGTCACTTCCGACCACTTTAAAGGAGTGGAGACGGGAGCTCCCGGACGCGGGCGTACGGAGTAAACAGACGCCAGAGTTTGGCCAATTCGATTTTGCATGAAATCGAGGTACATTCGGCCGCCGCGTTTTCCCGGTGCACGCTCGAGTGTGGTCATCGAAGGAAAGCGGGTGTGGATTTCTTGACAGACGGCTTCGGCAAACTCGCGGGCTTTTTCGAATTCGAATTGGGCGTGGAGGGGAACACAGACGTGAAGTCCAGTAGCTCCCGAGGTTTTACAGAAATTTTCGGCGCCGATTTTTTCTAAGAGTTTGTGGCATTCGAGTGCGACTTCCACGACCTGAGAAAATTTTTGGCGGTCGGGGTCGAGGTCGATAACCAAGTAATCGGGGTTGTCGATTTTTTGGGTGCGCGAAAACCAGGGATTCATTTCGATGCAGCCTAGGTTTGCGAGATGCAGAAGGGTTTCTTCGTTGTCGCAGACAACGTAGTCGACTGATTTTTCTGCGGACTCGGAGTAGATGCGTTCCGTTTTTAGCCAGCGCGGTTTGTAGCCGGTGTAATCTTTTTGATAAAAACCTTGGGCTTCGATTCCGTCGGGAAATCGATGGAGCGACATCGGCCGGTCTTCGAGGTGGGGCAAAAGCGCGGGCGCGACGGATCGGTAGTAGTTGATGAGATCTTCTTTCGTGATCTTTTCTTTTCGCCAGTAAAGTTTCTTGAGATGGGTGAAGACGGGGCTGCGCGCGGTTTCTTTGGATGTCTTCGGTGCGTCGCCTTCGATTTGGAGCCAGTCGGAGGAGACTCCGCTTGCGTACGGGGAACTGGGATTGCGTGCGAGAATGGCTGCGGCCTTTGGGGGTTTCGATGCCGTTTCCGTGGTCTTCAACGGATTTTTGGTGAGTTTTAGTTTCTGAAGTTTTTCGAGGCGCTCATTCAGGGGCGCATCTCTCAGATCTTGTCCATCGATGTAAAGTAGGTCGAAGATGGAATACTCACTTCCATCTCGGGAAATTTCGCCGTCCAGAACTGCGTTGAGATTTGCGGCTTCCAACGCCTGAGTGATCTTCGGAAATTTCCTCGTGAAGCTTAGAAGTTTTTTGGAATGAATGCTGACTCGCTTGCCTTCTGCTTCGCTGATGGCGCGGAGTCCGTCGGTGAGGGGAGTGTAAAGCCATCCCTTGCCGAGTTCTTTGGATTTTTCTTGGCGAGGAAGCATGGGGAGCACGCGCCTGGGGACGGGATCGGATATTCCTTTTCGGGGTTTTGCAGACTTCGCAGCGGCGAGAGTTTTCGGCGTGAGAAGGGAAGTTGGCGCCGCCTTCTTCGCTGCGCTCGCTTTCTTGGTGAGAACCTGAAGCTTTGCTTCTTTCGCGCGTTTCGGAAGCCAGACTTCTCCTTTCTTCTCAGCTTGTGCAGTGATCTCACTCAGCGTTCTTCCAGTCGCCGCTGAACGATCCTCTTCTTTTCGAATCTTGTAAGAGGAATGCTCGTCGCGTTTCTTCACCAGGAGCCAGCTCTTCTGGTCTCCGTCTTTGAATCGAATCAGCGCAAACTCGCCTTTCAATTTCTCTCCGTCGAGAACGAAGGTGATGTGGCCTTTTTCGAGACCTTTGAGCATCGCTTTCTCACCACCGCCGCCGCGCTCTTCGTAAGTCCCGTGATCCCAAATCATCACCGTGCCCGCGCCGTAGTTTCCCTTCGGAATAATTCCTTCGAACGAACCGTAGGGAATGGGATGGTCTTCGACGTAAACGGCCAGGCGTTGATCGGTGGGATTCAGCGACGGCCCGCGCGGAACGGCCCAGCTTTTGAACACGCCATCCATTTCTAGTCGGAAGTCGAAGTGCAGGCGCGACGCCTTGTGCATCTGAATGACGAAACGCAGATCGCCCTTTCGCGGCGCCGATTTTCCCGGTGGCTCAGGAGTTTGGTCGAACTTTCGTTTACGGTTGTATTCACGCAGGCTCATGGATCTGGTTCCAGATAAACAATTCCATCTTCTTGTAAGCGGTTCAGAAGAAGTTTACTCCTCCGGCCCATTCCTTCCAAGACGTTCAAGAGAATATAGTTGGCGGTGTTCTTGTACTGGCGGCCCCAGTCCACAATCTTCGACCAGGCCAATCCATCCCAAAATTTCCTGGCGCTGCCCTTAATCGCCCCGGTCATCATCACGGCAACGGTGCCGGCAAATTCGCGTAAGAAAGCTTGGAATTGTTCTCTTTTGCGGGCCTGTACTAGCAGGTGGAGGTGGTTTCCTACATTGGCGAAGCGATACACGCGGATCTGATTTTTTTTGGAAATGTACTTGAGGAGCTCTTGGATTCGCCACTTTTCTTGGATCAGCGAGCGGCTTCCTCTCGTGCTTCTGAGTGTGAGATGCATGGTGCGCTTCGGGTCGAAGGGGCGTTGGGTTTTTCGTCGACCTCTTCTGTGGCTGCCTCCGTGTTCTCTTTGGGGTTTGGGTAGGAAGGAGAGCTGGTTGGGCATGGAGTGGTTATAGCAGAAATTATTTCAGGGGCAATGGGTTTTTATTTGATTATTTGCGATATTTTGATTGGATTTTGAAGATTGTGCTGGTGGCGGTGTCTGCCTAACGCCCCTCCTGGTTGTTCCTTCGGGACTCTCGGCCATCCAGGCCTCGCCTGCGCTGCGCGCAGGACCGTCCCGAAGGCCTTGGAGAAGGGGAGTTTGGGTTGTGGATGTTTTTGTTTTGGGGAATCTTGGTGCTTGTAATTCTTTTTTTGGGAAAAGTTATGGGCTTGTGAGATTGTCGCCGACTATGTTGATGAGTTTGGCGCCGTTGAGGAACAACCGGGAGTATCGGCTGCTGTTTTTGGGGCAGATGGTTTCGTTTTTGGGTTCGATGATCACTTATGTGGCAGTGCCGTATCAGGTTTATGAGCTTACCAAAGATAATGCCTTGGTGGGGATGGTGAGCATTGCGGCGCTGGTTTCGGTGTTTGCGTTTGGGGTTTTGGGTGGGACTTATGCGGATCGTCTGAATCGTCGCAGGTTGCTCTTGGTTTCTGAAGTCCTTCTCGGTTTTTCGGTCATCGGCCTCATGGTGAATGCCAGCTTGGAAAGGCCGTCCGTTCCAACCATTTTTATTCTGATCGCGATCAAACAAGCTATCGCGGGATTTCACCGGCCAGCTATGGAAGCGCTTTCTCAGTCCATTGTCGACAAGAAAGATTACGCTGCGATTGGGGCGTTAGGTTCCCTTCGCTATTCTATCGGAGCAATCTTGGGTCCGATGTTGGGTGGACTTTTACTGGCAGGTTTTGGAGTTCAGGGCGCATTTTTTGTCGACCTACTCACCTACGTGATTGCGTTTATTAGCCTGGCGTTGATGAAGCAACTGCCAAAACCAGCCCCTTCAACGAAGTCGCCTTGGACCGATGCAAAAGAAGGGGTTTCTTTTGCGCTTTCAAAACCTGTACTCATCGGAACCTACGTCACCGACATCGTGGCCATGGTGTTTGCATTTCCCGTCGCGCTTTTTCCGGCCATGTCTCAGAATTGGGGCGGCCCAAAAGTCGTGGGGCTGCTCTTTTCCGCGATGGCTATCGGGTCACTTCTGGTCACGCTCTTCAGCGGTTGGACTTCTAAAGTTTATCATCATGGACGCGGTGTGATTTTTTCTGCGGCGCTTTGGGGCGCGTTCATGATGGGCGTGGGTTTCTCCAACAATCTGTGGCTCTGTGTGTTCTTTTTGATTTTGGCGGGCGGGGCTGACATGTTGAGCGGCCTGTTTCGAAGCGTGATTTGGAACGAAACCGTTCCAAACGCGCTGCGCGGTCGCCTCTCAGGGATTGAAATGATTTCGTACATGACGGGACCCCTTTTGGGAAACGGCCGTGCTGGCTGGGTTGCAGCGAAATATTCTGTCACTACAAGTTTGATTTCAGGGGGAGTGATTTGCTTTCTCGCCGTCCTCATTACCGCCAAATGCCTTCCTCAATTCTGGCGCTACAGAAGTGAAATAAAAACCTAAGAGACTCTCTGCGTTAATTTGAAATTCGATTGAGCATCGCGATCATGCTCAGTAGAATGATGCCCCAACTTCAGATTCACGAACGGAGCCCGCATGAATTCCATCGAACTCAACGCCGTCACGAAAGATTACAAACTTGGAAAAGTAGTGGTGCCTGCTTTGAAGGGTGTTCATATGCAGGTGAGTTCGGGAGAGTTCACCGTCATCGCCGGCCCTTCGGGCAGCGGAAAAACGACGCTTCTGAATTTGATCGGCTGCATGGATACGCCGACCAAGGGTGTAGTGAAAGTGGCTGGGCAGGAGACAGGGAAGCTGAAAGAGACGGAGCTCACCGATCTTCGACTCCATAAAATCGGATTTATTTTTCAATCCTTCAATTTGATTTCCGTATTGGATGTTTTCGACAACGTCGAGTTTCCGCTCCTTTTGATGAAGAGCCTCAGCAAGCAAGAGCGGCGGGAGCGTGTACTGAACTACGTAGAAAAGGTGGGATTGAGCGGGCACTTGAAGCATCGCCCGAATGAACTCTCCGGTGGTCAGCGCCAACGCGTGGCCATTGCTCGCGCACTGGTGACGAAACCTGAAATCATTTTGGCCGATGAACCCACGGCGAATCTGGATTCCAAAACCGGTCAGACCATCATTGATCTCATGAAAGAAATTAATAAGACCGATCAGACGACGTTTCTATTCTCCACCCATGATCACCAGATCATGGAGCAGGCTCGTCGCGTGATTCGCCTCCAAGACGGAACCGTGGTGAGCTGATGGACAGCTGGGTGACTTGGAAGATCGCCTTCCGAAATCTCTTTTTGCACAAGTTCAAGACAGCGGTGATTGGTTTCATCATTGTTTTTGGAACCACACTGGCCATCGTGGGAAATTCTCTGGTAGACGCCATTTCATCGGGGATGCAGCGGTCGCTCACCGATAGCGTCACCGGCGAGATTCAAATCTTTTCTTCCGACGCCAAAGAGAAGCTCTCTGTTTTTGGAAACATGGATGGCAGCATGCCGGATGTCAAGCATGTGAACGATTTCGTGAAAGTTCGTGATGCGCTCTTGGCAAAGGTGCCGAATATTCAGTCGGTCATCCCCATGGGTACGGAAGCGGCGATGTGGAATCCGGGAAATATTTTGGATGTGAAGCTCGAAGATCTGCGCGCACTCTATTCGGCAAAACCCCGCGAGGTCGAAAAGATTGCCAAGTTAAAGGAATATGTTCGGGCGATGGTGGAAAATACTCGACGCAGGCTAGACGAGAGTCGATCGAGCGTGAGCTTGGTATTAAAAAAGGATGATCTTTTCGCGAAAGCTCCCGCAAATCTGAGTCAGGCCCTTTCTTCGGAATTCTGGGCCAGCTTTGATGCCCATGCCGAAGAACGGATTGAATTCCTAGCCAACAATATTGCGCCGCTCATTTTTGACGATAGTTTTGTTTGGCTGAGTTACATGGGCACGGTTCCGGGTGAGTTTCAGAAGGCATTTTCGCAGTTCGAAATCGTGAAGGGCCAACAGATTCCAGAAGGAAAGCGCGGATTCCTTTTCAGCGAATACGTTTACGAAAACATCATCAAGAATCGCGTAGCGCGCCGTCTGGACCAGGTCAAAAAGCGGATTGAAAAAGACGGAACGAAGATTGCTGGCAATCAGCTTCAGACCGATGCCATCTCAGCCTGTGTTGCTCAAGCGGCCGAAATTTACACTCAGATTGCTCCAAGTGACGTTCAGACGCTGGCTCCGAAGATGCGAAAGCTCATGGACTCGAAAGAGAACGACTTTCCCAAGCTGATCAAAGATTTCTTGGCCATGAACGATTCCAACTTCATGGAGCGTTACAAATTCTTTTATGAAGAAATTGCCCCAAAGATTGTCCTTTATAAGGTGAGAGTGGGAGATGTCTTTCCTGTCACCGCATTTTCAGATTCTGGTTATTCCGTCTCGGTGAATATGAAAGTTTACGGGACCTATCATTTCAAGAGTTTCGAGAATTCGCCGATCGCTGGGAATTTCAACATCATGGACATGATGTCGTTTCGCGAGCTTCAGGGCTTCATGACGGCAGAGAAACGTCAGGAAACCAAAGCCCTCGAAGCCGAGATGGGCGTGGCCGATGTGGGTCGCGACGATCTGAATGCCATTTTCGGAAATCGGGACGACAAACCGGCTGCAAAAACCACCACACATATTTCCAATGCTTTAGCTCCGACGACGGCAGGAAAGTTTGAAGCCCGCAAGCGAGTCTTTGAACAGGTCTACTCGCAAGAGGAAATGACCAACGGAGTATTCTTGAATGCCGCGGTTCTATTGAAGGACGCTTCGAAGATTTCGCAGACGTTAAAGCAGATTCAGGATGTCGCAAAGTCCGAGAACCTGGGGATTCAAGCGATCGACTGGCGAGATGCTGCAGGCATGATGGGGCAGTTGACGATCATGGTTCGAGCGGTGTTGTACTTCTTAGTCCTCATCACGTTCACGATCGCTACCTTTATTATTATGAATTCTATGTTGATGGCGACGATGGAGCGGACGCGTGAGATCGGAACCATGCGTGCTATCGGGGCTCAGCGAAAGTTCTTACTGAAGCTCTTCCTGCAAGAAACGATGATTCTCAGCTTCATTTTTGGAGCCATCGGGACTTTGGTGGGCGCGCTGATTGTCGGTACGGTGGGAGCTCGCGGAATTCCAGCCATGGGCGATCCCGCACAAGGCGATGTCAGTACCTTTTTCTTTTCCGGAGATCGCCTCTACTTCCATTTGAATCCGGTGCACATTTTGGTCGTCTTTATCTGTATGACCTTAGTGGCGATTATTTCCACCCAGTACCCAGCTTGGCGGGCGATGAAGATTTCTCCGCTCGAAGCCATTTTGAGTAAGGAGTAACCGATGCTGCAATTTTTAAGAATCGCCGCAAGAAATCTCATTACTCATCAGACCCGAACTCTCTTGATCGGGGGAGCCGTGGTTGCAGTCACCGTGATCTTGGTTTTCTTGCTCTCTTTTACAGCGGGAATTCAGAATACGATTTTGCGAAACTCCACGGCTCTTGCTAGTGGGCACGTGAACGTCGCAGGGTTTTACAAACTCAGCCAGACTTCGTCTGCACCCCTGGTTTCAGGATACAAACCCATCTTGGACCTTGTGAAAAAGAATGTTCCAGAGGCTGCGCTTTTTTACACGCGTATTAAAGGATTCGGAAAAGTCATTTCGGATTCTCATTCGGTTTCGTTGCCCATGTGGGGAATTGATCTCAAGAATGAAAAGGACGTCATCGGGCACCTCCAGCTGGCCAAAAAGTCGACGTACATAGAGAATTACAAAACCAAAGAGGGGGAGTCCGAAGTCGAAGGGAATCTTCAGGACATCGAAAAACCTGGCAACATGGCTTTCTTTGCTACGCATGCCAAAAAACTCAAAGTGCGAGTGGGTGATACGGTCACGATCTCCGTTCCCACGACTAGAAACATTTACAATACGAAGGATGTGCGAATTGCAGCGGTGCTCGCGGATATGGGCATGATGTCGTCGTTCACGACGTTTATGAACGAACACGACATGCGCGAACTCTATCAGACCCCGGATGATACAACCGGACAAATCATGATCATGCTGAAGAATCCGAATGACATGCCAGCGGTCGAGGAGCGACTGCGGAAAGTCCTCACCCAAGCGGGCCACGCCTTGATGGACAAGGAAGAGCAACCCTACTGGATGAAGTTCGATCGCGTCTCGGGCGAATCCTGGGTTGGGCAGCGCATCGATGTGACCACCTGGAAAGATGAGACGGCTTATACGAAGTGGGTCATGAGTTTGCTCGGGGCTCTCACCTTCGTGTTTACTGCGGTCTTGCTTACCATTGTCGTACTGGGAATGGTGAACACGCTTTGGATGGCCATCCGGGAGCGCACCTCAGAAATTGGAACGTTGCGGGCAATCGGATTGCAGCGGCGCCAGGTTTTAATCATGTTCATGCTGGAAGCGCTTCTGCTCTCAGTAGGAAGTATCGTGGTGGGAATCGGGGTCGGAACATTGATTGTGAGTCTAATCAGTGCAGCCCATATTTCTGTCGAGTCGGAGGCTTTCCAAATGTTTGTCATGTCCAATGTGCTGGAGTTCAAAATCGATACCGGCAACTTGATCCTGACTTTCAGCTTGGTTTGTTTTTTCCTGGTTTTGGGTTCACTCTTTCCGTCTTATCGAGCGAGTAAGATGAAGCCAGTGTCGGCCATCAACCACGTCAATTAGAAGGGGTTAACAGATGAAGTTATTTCTAGGATTCGTTACCGCACTTGCTCTAATTCCCCAGGCTAACGTTTGGAGTGCCGAAACTCTCAGCGATGCTGAAGCTTTTAACATGGTCAAAGAACTCGACAATCGTCAGCGAAATTCAGGCGACTACACTTCTTTGGTCTATGTAAAAGAAACCGAGAAGAACAAAGAGCCCCATGTTTTTCAGGCCATCGTCTATCGACGCGATAAAGACGACAAGCTCATCATTCTTTTTACTAAACCGAAGGAAGAATCTGGCAAGGGCTACCTCAAGATCGATAAGAACCTTTGGATGTACGATCCCAATACGGGAAAGTGGGAGCGTCGCACGGAACGGGAACGAATTGCCGGCACGAATTCTCGACGCGAAGATTTCGATGAGAGCCGAATGGCCGAAGAATTCAACATCAAGTTTGAATCCAATGGGACCTTGGGGCCTTATAAGACTCATATTCTGAAGCTGACGGTAAAAGAAGGGATTGATGTTGCCTACCCGATGATCAAGCTGGCTGTGGATCAGAAGGACAAGAACATTGTTCGTCGCGAAGAGTTTTCTCTATCAGGAAAATTGATGCGGACGACGTATTACCCCAAGTGGAACAAACGCTATAGCGAATCGAAGAAGGGCGATGTGTGGATTCCCGAGGAACTTCGAATTTTTGACGAGCTCGAAAAAGGAAACACTACCACCATCTTGATTAAGGAAACGGATTTTAAGAATGTCGACAACAACATCTTTAGTAAGGCTTGGATTGAATCGAAGAGTAAGTAGTTTCTTTATATTGCTTCTGGCCACCGTCGCATCTGCGGAAGAATTTCCGTTTAAGAGCGGAGACGCCGAATTTGAAAAGGGCTTTGGCGACAAAAAGGGCCTGACTCAAGCTGACAAAGATTTTGTCGAAGCGGACCGCCTGAAGATCGGCGGCACGCTTTGGAATGAGGCGACCTTTGCTCAAGTCGGAACCGGAACTGCGGCAAACGGCTACTTCTTCAATCCCAATTCTCTTTGGGTGTACTTCGATGCGCGCTTGAAGGGCGATGTGCGTGGGGTGATGAAGTTCAAGACGATCTTCGATCCAACCCTTACCGATGGGGCGACGAATCCTCTGACAGGTTCCACCAGCCGAAGAACGCAGACCGATCTCGAAGAATTGAAGATTCTTTTCTCCGCAAACAAGAAGGTCTTCTTCACCATCGGAAAACAGAAAATTAAGTGGGGCGCGGGAAAGTTTTGGAATCCGACCGACTTTTTGAATTCGGACCGCAGAAACTTTTTATATTCGACAGATTTGCGCTCAGGGATTTCTCAGGTCAAAACCCATGTTCCACTAGGGGCTTCTAACCTTTATATGATCCAGGGCCTCGACCAAGCCGATAAGATCGACAAAGTACGCCACTCCTTACGGGCAGAGGTGCCGTTGGGAGGAAAGGGCGAAATCTCCGCTTCGACGAGTTTCAAAAAGGAGTCCCATCCCCGATACGGGATCGATGTTTCTTCCGCAGTCGGAGATTTCGATGTCTATGGCGAGGCCGCGTATGTCGGTACTTCGAGTTGGGTGCTCGGAGTGAGTTACGATGCGGTTTACGCGGAATCCGACACCATTACCTTTGGTCTGGAGTATTTTGAGAACGGCGCGGGATACTCCAGCACTTCGGATTACACCGCGGTTTTTACCAGTGGTGCCTACCAACCGTTTTACCTGAGCCGTCGCTACGGCATGTTCATGGTCTACTTGCCGAAACCTGGAAACTGGAATCACACGACGTTTACGATTTTTAACCTTCTGAATCTTTCCGACTACAGCGCCTTGACCCGCGTCGAAGCCCTCTTCACAGCAATGGACGATCTTTCCATCAACGTGGCTGTCGGCGCTCACTACGGAAATGGTGACGGAGAGTTTAAGATCGGCGGGCAGAACTTGGACGCTTCAGTCCGGCTGATGCTGGACTTTTAGAAAACACGTTGACGCAGAGACCGAGGATCACCAGCGCTGCCGCGTAGAATTTCCAAATTGGGAAAGGCTCGCCTAATACTAGGGTAGAGCCCATGAATCCAAAGAACGGGACTAGAAGCGAAAACGGCGCGATGGTCGCAGCCGGATAGAGCGTCATTAAATACGCCCAAATCGAGTACCCTAGGTGTGTGGACATGTAGACGATGTAGAAAACCGAGAGTGCATCGGTCCACGAAGTATGAACGACGGAGCGGACGATGGCCGTCGGACCTTCAAAAATCAGCGACGTCGCCAACAAGAAGGGAATGGCAAATAAACTTCCCCAGACCACGAGTGCCAGTGGATTTACCGTCCCAATTTTTTTGGCGAGAATATTTCCGCTGGCCCAAGAAAAAGCTCCGAGCAACGTACAGATCAACCCTATCGCGGTAATTTCTTTTTCAATGTGAAACGCTACGACGACAATTCCTAAAAACGAAATGCATGCGCCAATGATTTTTGGGGCAGTGGGGCGCTCCTTGGTCAGCCAAGCGGCCAGGCCAATCGTGAAGAATGCCTGGGTTTGAGCAAGCAATGAGGCTAGCCCTGGCGACATTCCCGCTTTCATTCCAGAAAACAGAAACGCAAACTGGAATCCGTAGAGCACTACACCGTAGGTAATCAGCAGCTTCAGTGGAACTTTGGGACGTTTAATAAAAAATACAAAAGGATACGCGGTGAGAACAAACCGGAGCACGCAGAGAAAAAGTGGGGGATAAGAGTTCAATCCCAAATGAATGAAAATAAAGTTGAATCCCCAAACGAGGACGAGAAGAAGAATGAGTCCGAGATGGTTGATCTTCATGAGCGCCAGTTTTCGAAATTCTTGAGGCGATAGAATCCCGAGCGGATCGGCGCGGGGTGGGTGCTGCAAATCGTTTCGACGAACACGTTCATTGCTGAAGGAAAGGCCTCGGCGAGCGCAATGAGATTCGGCGGCTCATTTTCTAAAGACGCGATGACTTCGCCACGTTCCTGAATCCAGGCTGCCGCATTTTTCTTATGGTCTAAATCCGGCTCATCGAAAGTTTTCTTCAGAAGGAGGTGAGTGCGACTGGTGTCCCACGGAAACCCATCTCGAACCAAATTCGCCCGTGTTCCAGTTCCCATTCCAGGCTCATCGCGTCCGGTGAGGTAGACAATCTCGGCTCCCAACTCGTGTAACGACTGGACCCATCTAGCTGCGCCGGGGTAAGCGAAGTCGGCTTCCAAATAATCATTCGTAAAAAATCGGGGCTGCCAAAAGTTTTTTATCGATTCAAAAATCGCATCATGATTTTCAGAGGTGTCGAGAAATGAAAAGAGGTCTCGAATGGAGTAATTGAGATGTTCGAACTCGAGTTGCAAAATGCGGTCGCGCGCGCGTGGAAAGGCTCCACTGTTTTTGGAATCACACCATTCGCGCAAAATTTTATGCGTCCGCGTTCGGACTTCATACAGAGTCGAATCTAAATCCAGAATCACTATCGGATTGCGTTGCGACTTCGCACGCGCTTGCGTCACTCGTCGCACGGCTTCTGTCATCACTTCTCGGTCGCTCATAGCGTGGAAGGACATTCTGCCAATCCAATCCTGACGAACAAATAATTTTTCATCGTTCTGTGTCAGCATTCGCAGGGCTTTATGCCGTATTCCTGCTTGAAAAGCTACGGGTGAACGGCTACTGAAATCGAATGGCAAAAAAGCGTGACGGAGTTCCCAACCATTCCCCAAAATTTCGAAGACGGCGGGCGCTGAATTGGATTGTTCTCGGTTTGACGTACTCCGCCATGTATATGGGGCGTTACAATCTTTCATTTGCCAACGTCTACCTTTCGAAGGAGTACGGTTGGGACAAGACTCAGATTGGCGCCATCATTACAGCTGCTCTCACGATTTACGGATTTTCGGCGCTTTTTAACGGACCGCTGGCAGATCGGATCGGCGGACGTAGAGCGATGTTGGTGGGAGCCACCGGAACCGTTGTTTTTAACTTCTTTTTCGGCTTAGGCGCTTACCTAGGATTTCTGGGAAAAGGTCCGTTGCTTTTGGGTTATTTCACTACCGTTTGGGCTCTGAATTCTTATTTCCAATCCTTTAGCGCTCTTTCTTTGATCAAGGTGAACGCCGGTTGGTTTCATATCGGCGAGCGCGGCGTATTCTCGGCAATTTTTGGGTCCATCATTCAAGGCGGCCGTGCGCTGATTTTCTTTGTCGGTGGGGTGTTAGTGACCATCCTGCCCTGGCAGTGGGTGTTTTTTATTCCTTCTGCAGTCGTGGCATTCATGGCATTCCTCACTTACCTCTACGTTCGCAACGGACCGGAGGATTGCGGGTTCCCCGAACTGGATGTTCAGGATGCTTCGAGCGGAGATAAGAATCCCAGCGGGTTGAAATATGTGTTGAAGAAAGTTTTCTTCAATCCCGTAACACTGACCATTGCGTTGGCGGAGTTTTGCACCGGTTTCGTTCGCCATGGTTTTGAGCAATGGTTCCCGCGCTATATGATTGAAGTGCAGGGAATGGCCCTCAATTCCTCAATTTTCCAAAAGGGGGCCGCCGCAGTTGTCCTTGCGGGAATCGCAGGTGCGTTTTTTGCGGGTACGATTTCGGATTGGGTTTTCAAGGGGCGCAGGCCACCCGTCGCATTCTTGGGCTACATCGTTCAGGTCGTTTGTCTCACCATTATTTGGAAGGCCCCCGGTCTGTATTGGGTTATGGGTGCGTTTATTTTCAACTCCTTTGCCATTAGCGTTGTGCATTCCATGCTTTCGGGAACGGCCTCTATGGATTTTGGCGGCAAAAAAGCGGCGGCAACTGCAACGGGACTTTTTGACGGGATGCAGTACATTGGTGGCTCCGTTGTCGGTATTGGAATGGGTTGGTTACTCGAACACTATGGTTGGAAAATGTGGGGTTCGAGCATGATCGGGTTTTCGACTATTGGCGCTATCTTAATGATTGCGCTTTGGAACCAACGTCCGAAGGCGAAGGGCGCTTCCCACTAGACCTTTTGAAAATTTCTTCCTAAGATCTGAAGATTCGTTCAGGAATATATTCTCAACGGATTTGCTTAGGGTCATGGAAACACAAAAAATCTTACTGGTAGAAGACAATCCCGATGATGAAGCCATTACGCTTCGTGCTTTAAAAAAAGGGAGAATCATCAATCCGATCGATGTCGTGCGGGACGGTGCGTCGGCATTGGAATATTTCTTTGGAAAAGAGGGGGAGGAGCCTCCCACTGGACCTCTTCCCGCGCTTGTGCTTCTCGATTTGAAGCTGCCCAAGGTCGACGGGCACCAGGTTCTACAACAAATTCGAAGTTATCAACGCACGCGGTATTTGCCGGTGGTGGTTCTCACCTCCAGCGAAGCTGAAAGCGACTACATTAAGAGCTTCGAAGGCGGTGCGAATAGTTACATCGTGAAGCCTGTTGGAATGATTCAAATAGCGGAAGCAGTTCAGAGTCTCGGCCTCTACTGGTCACTGCTAAGCGACCCCCGGGGGGGCAAATAGAAAAGTGGAAAAAAAAGTTCGAATTCTCTTGATTGAAGACTCTGAAGACGATGCCAAGTTATTGCTTCGGGAGTTGGAGCGGGGAGGTTTTGAGGTTTTTCCAAAGAGAGTGGAGTCGTTAAAAGATTTTTCAGACGCCCTGGATCAAGAGAGCTGGGACTTGGCGATATCCGATTTTTTCCTGCCTAAACTTACGGGCTTGGACGTTCTAACAGTTTTCAAATCAAAGAAAATAGATATTCCCTTCCTTCTTGTTTCGGGGAGTGTAGGAGAGGAACGCGCCGTTCAAGTCATGCGGGCTGGTGCGCATGATTTTATTCCCAAGGACAATCTCTCTCGTCTAGTTCCTGCTGTAGAACGAGAACTAGCTGAATCCAAAGTGCGAGAACGTTTGCGCGTCAGCGAAGCACAATTTATTCAGTCTCAAAAAATGGAAGGAATAGGACGCCTCGCCGGCGGAGTAGCGCACGATTTTAACAATGTGTTGGCTGTGATTCTGATGAATGCCGAGGCTGCTTTAGAAAATCTGGAGCACAAAGAAGTTGTTTCTCGAGCGGTGGGACAGGTTAAGAAGTCCGCCGATCGTGCAGCGGGACTGACTCGTCAGCTCTTGGCATTCACCCGCAAGCAAGTTCTGGAATTTAAGGTGGTCGATCTCAACATCGTCGCTCGCGGTATGAAGGAAATGCTTCATAGTTTGATCGGTGCCGATATTGATCTCAAAACGTCTTTTGATCCAAACCTCTGGCCGGTCAAAGTGGATTACGGACAGATGGAACAAGTGATTATGAATTTAGCGGTCAATTCTCGCGATGCAATGCCCGGAGGGGGAACTCTGAGTCTGCAAACAGAGAATCGGGTCGTGGATGAAAAACTTTCCTTAGACCTGGGCTTATCTCCAGGTGACTATGCCGTTCTCGTCGTAAAAGACAGTGGCTTCGGAATTACAAAAGAAATTCAGGCAAAGATTTTTGATCCCTTTTTTACAACGAAGGCCCCCGGAAAGGGAACTGGGCTAGGATTGTCGACGGTTTTAGGGATTGTCCAACAGAGTGGCGGGCACATTACCGTTTCAAGTGCTCCTCAAGAGGGAACCGCCTTTCACATCTATTTACCAAGAACTGTCGAAGTGGAGGAAAGTGCTAAAAAAGAGGCTGAAAAGTCGCTAGCAGCGCAGGTTCAGAGTCGGACCATCCTAATATTAGAGGACGAGGAAGAGCTTCGAACCGTCTTAGGTATGATGCTTAAAAAAGAGGGGTACCAAGTCTTGATGCCCGAGAACTCCGAAGAAGCAATCGCTTTGTCTCAGGAATATTCCGGTCAGATTCATATTCTGCTCTCGGACGTGGTGATGCCTAAGATGAGTGGACCAGATGTCGCCAAAGTTTTGATGGAAATGCGGCCCGACCTGCAATTAATATTCATGTCGGGATATCAGGACGACAAGTTGGATAGTCAGGACGGGATTTTAAAGTCTGCCAAATTTCTTCAGAAGCCTTTTTCAAAAAATCAGCTCTTAGAAAAGCTGCAGGAAATAGCCGTCGGCTAAAAATTTTTTTCATTTTGCTCGATGCATCATGTTTTGCGAAGAAAAACTTCGTGTATACTCAAAAAAATATGGTGATCGTGGTCATTGGTGCTGCCGGGACTGGAAGACATACTCAAGGTTATATGTTGATGAGGAAGTGGGGTCTCACTCATATCGCCCTTCGAGATTTAATTTACGCTGCCGTGGAAGAAGATTCTGATTTGGGACGAGAGATGGCGCCCGATTTGGAAAGAGGCGCGAAAATTCCGGATAAATTGGTTTTTGAATTGTTGAATCGCCATTTGAGTAAGGTGAATTTTGATAAGGGAGTCGTCATCAATGGATTTCCGGTGACGATGAGTCAGCTCACCGCGCTTCAAAGCTCCTTAGGGAATCTGGGAATTAAAATTGATCATGCTGTTTTACTCGAAGTTCCTTTGGACGAATCCATTCGTCGTTTGAGCGGCCGTCGGAACTGTCCTTCTTGCCATGTGGGTTACCACACGGCCTACAAGCCGCCTTCAGTCGATGGTTACTGTGATGATTGCCATAAGATGCTGATTCAGGACGAAGAAGATCGCCCTGAAATCGCTCAGAAGCGAATCGAGTGGTTCCAGGAAACCTCAGCTCCCGTCGTCGAAACCTTCGAAAAGTCAAAGATTCTGCGCCGAGTGAACGGGGCTCTCTCTGTTGAAGCTGTTTTTAGAACCATTTCTGAAAAGACTGGTATTGAGAAGTGGTTTGCGGCTAATAACTAGGGCGTGTCGCTTCAATCGCCCTTTCTTTTTACCGTCTGCCAGGTCGGTGCTGAACCCGCTCTAAAAAAAGAAGTCGCTCGGGATTTTCCACAGCTCAAATTTGCTTATTCTCGTCCTGGCTTTGTGACCTTCAAGAGTGCGGAGCCATTAAGCGTCGAATCTGATTTTCAGCTCGTCTTTGCTCGACTGTCTGGATTGAGCATGCCGAAGATTGCCAGTATCCCTGATTTCGTGAAGACTCTTCAGTCCTTGAATCTTTCTGGCCCGATTTGCGTTCATGTTTTTGAAAGAGACCAACATATCCCGGGTGAAGAACCCAAAGGATTTACATCTGGGGGGTGGAGTGGTCCGGCTATTGAAGAGCTTCGAGCTCAACAAGGCTCCCTTTCGCTCGAGATCAACCGTCCGGCCCAAGCAGGAGAGTTGGTGGTAAATCTGATTCTTCTGGGGCCTCAGGAATATTGGATGGGCGTCCACCGCGCACGGGCGGGATTGAGTTTTTATCCGGGCGCAAATCCGGGTGTTACCCAACCGAAAGAAGCGCCTTCACGAGCCTTTGTAAAATTAGAAGAAGGCCTGCTCTGGTCGAAGGCACCGCTTCAGGCGAAAGATTTGGCCGTCGAATTTGGAAGTGCTCCCGGTGGGGCCAGTTACTCCTTATTAAAACGAGGCCTTCGAGTAATCGGTGTTGATCCTGGAAAAATGGATCCGCGCATTCTGGAGGAAAAAAATTACCGTCATATTTCTAAAACGGTGGCAACGGTTTTTCCTCCGGAGCTCTCTCAATCGGTTCAGTGGCTCTTGGTGGACATGAATGTGAAGCCGTCGGTTTCCCTGTTTGCGGTGGATCGATTCGCGGTCGCCTTCAAGAGTTCCTTGCAAGGGGTTTTGCTGACGATCAAGCTCAACGAGTGGAAAATGGCCGATGAAATTCCGAGTATGTTTGAACATGTTCGTTCTATGGGAATGAGTCGTGTGAAGGCGACTCAGCTTCCGAGCAATGGCCAGGAAATTTTCATCGCAGGATTTACGCGCCAGGCACTTCTCTAAATCAGTTTCAAACCTTGGCCGACTTCTTTGAAAGCAGTAATGCCTTCTGTGAGATCCTTCTTCAAATGAGCGGCAGAGATCTGAACACGCACTCGAGCCGACCCTCGCGGCATCACCGGGTAGCAGAAGCCAAGGACTAGAATTCCTTTTTGATAGAGTCGATTGGTCATTTTCTGCGCTAAAAGGGCGTCTCCCACCACAATTGAAACAATGGGATGGGTCGATGGGACAACGTCAAATCCAGCGTCGGCCAATCCTTTTCGAAACCGTTCCGTATTGTCTCGCAGATTCGCGAGGTCTTCGGAACCTTTGTCCAGAAGCTCAATGGCCTTTAACGCAGCAGCACTGATGGCTGGGGTGGGGGAGTTGGAAAAGAGGTACGACCGGGCTTTTTGTCTGAGCCAAGAAATGATCTCTCGTCGGCCTGAAACAAATCCTCCACTCGCCCCGCCAAGCGCGTGACCCAAACTGCCGGTGATGAGATCGACTTTACCGAGGAGGTCCAGCTCTTCAGAAATTCCGCGTCCGGAGTTTCCCAAGACTCCCACTCCGTGAGAGTCATCGACAATGACGATGGCATCGTATCTTTTCGCAATCGCCACGATGTCGGCGAGCGGTGTGATCCTTCCGTCTTGAGAGGAAACAGCTTCGGTCGCGATCGAGCGAAACCGCGCATTCGGAGAGCGTTTGAGTTTGTCTTCTAAGTCATTCAGGTCTTGAGTTTTAAAGATGAAATGCTTCGCGGCGCTCAGGCGAATGCCATCCACCATACTGGGGTGCAAAGAAAAGTCACAGAAAATATAGTCCTGTTCATTAAAGAGGCTCTCAAAAATTCCGAGATTTGCCTGATACCCGGAAGAAAAGAGCAACGTTTCTTGGGTTCTTAGAAACTGCGACAGCCCTTCCTCAAGTTTTCTGTGGGTCGCGTGGGTACCGCTGAAAAGTCTGCCAGAAGCCCAGCCCGTTCCCAATTCATCCAGGGCCAGCTTAGCAGCTTCTTTTAGGGAAGGATGATTTGCCCAACCTAAGTAGTTGTCGCTCGCAAAGTTGAGCAGGTTCTTGCTGCCGATCTTGATATTCGGACCTTGAGGAGAATTGAGCGACAAACCTTCCTGGAGAAGGCCAGCGGCTTCGAGATTGTTGATTTCTTTTACAAGAAAATCGCGGAGTAGTTTTGACATTAGCGATTCACCCCTATGTACCAAATGATGGCGGACACGCAGGCCTGCCAGGGAATGTTTTTGACATCAGAATTCTGAATGCAGTAATCGTCGAGCTCCCGCGCCAAGCAGGCGTGTTCTTCCGGCCTACAAGTTCGTTTTTGCAGCAGGAGAAGCTCGGTGGCGAGGAGAGCGTATTTTCGAGACACCAGCCGAGAATAAATAGCGGCGTAGTTGCCGGTGCCTTCTTGCTTCATGATTTGAACCCGCTCTTCTCGGGTTACAAACTGCTTTTCATTGAGCTTGTTCACGACAATGACATCGGAAAGGAGGGGGCAGTTTCCTCCTTGCGATCTGCAGTTACGTTGCACTTGATCCTGGAGGCAGCTCAACGTCAGTGCGTCGAAAGCCGAACGGCAGCTACTTTGTTCCACCATGGTGACAAACTGGTAGAGATTGTCCAGAGTCTGTTTCGGCGCGGAGAGAGTTGCTGCCAGAGCGTGCTTGACGTAGTCCTGTCGTTTTTCTTTAGGAAATGGAGCTGCGGCGAATGCTGGGCTACAAAAGAAAAGAAGAAGAAAAAGTTTCTTCATAGGTGAGTCCTTTGCATTCGATAGCTTTGTCGGAAGAGCTGAACAAAGTGGTAGAGGTGGTAGTAATAAGGATAAACCTCGAGGAGATCTTCCCGATCCTGCAGCCAGTCGTTACCTAGAAAGATATCGGTGCTTTTTAGATTTTCCAGATGGGTGAAGACATAGTTCTCTCCGTCAAAGGCTTCAGGTCCTGTTTGCCACTGGTTGGCGGTGTTAGCGCTTTGATGACTAAGGTAACCTGTATAATGAAATCCCTCGGAAAGAGTCGCCCCCAGATTCTTGAGGACGTCGACTCGGATTTTCCTAGAGGCTTCCCCCTGAAGTGGAAAGCGAGTTTCGGTGACCGTAAAGTTCTGCCCGAAGACTTTCACAGGATGAATTTTATTCTCAATTTGTCCGTCCTTCTCTTGGCGGACAAAACATTGAAAACTAATGATGGTTTGGGGTGCTGGAAGGACTCGCGGCTTTAATTCGCCGGATTCGTTGCGCTCCGGTTTCATCGGAGTGCCGATGGGTTGTGCAGAGCCCGCAATTCGAGCCAGATCGGATTCCAACTTTTTATATTCGTCTCGTTTTTTCAGCCGAGTCAGAACGGTTTGTACTTCTTCAGCAATGCCCTGAGATCTCAGGAAAGCTTCGGGGTTTTTGGCGAGCTGATCACAGCTATCGACTGGAGCGCGCCAATGAATTTTGTACTCGTTACAGTTTCCAACGCCTTCGTCGTACTTCGAATGAAAGAGCATCTGACCGTAGGCATGTTCGAGTGCGCGGCTGGTGCCCGTGTATTCTTTAGCGTCCGTTTTTAAGGTGTGGGGCATGTTCTTAAAACGAAGCATGCAGTCATTGGGTTGAAACCATTTTCTCCAAACTTCTGCCAAGGCCCCATGGGGCGAGGGAAGGTTCGTAAAGATGTGATGAGAAGCTTTGGGCGTGCTCATGACGACGTTACGTTCTTTTCCGATCAGTGCATCAAAGTGTTGGAGTTGTTTTGCCAAGCGCTTTCTGGCCTTCTCAGTGACGTCGGGACCGGAAAACTTCTTTACCACGTGGTCAAAGTGGCTGAAGAAAAGGCGCACAGTATAATGAAGGTAAGGTTCGTCCACTTGGCGAAGAGTACAGAGCTCGAGTTTCTCTTCCTCTTCATCTGGCGTGCAGGATCCCAGCGACTTCACATACCCTAAGCTATAGGCACGGTACATCAGCTCGCAGCCGGGTTTCATCTTTGGTACCGGCTTTTCCTTTTCTGGAACTTCCGGTGGACAGAATTGAGTTCCGGCGCCAATGAGCTTGCGGGGGGTGTCGAGCATGAGTTCGACCGTATGCTTGTTGAAACAAAGGAGTGCAATGCAGAGGCAGATTCCCAATGAAAGGGTGCGTAAGATTCCATGGGAAAATTCCTCTGGAGCCTTGCGTTCCGCCCACCCCGCCAAAAGAGCGTAGCCTTTGAATTCCAGAACGACCTGTTCCCCTTCCCAGCGGGGGCCATTTGAGATTCGAATATAGGAGCGACTCGTGCTGTTGAGACGCCAGAATCGATAGAACCAAGTACCCACCAGGACGGCGAACGTTCCGATTGAGAACGCAGCCGCGGGCGAAAGATTGGCAATCGATTCCGCTGCAAAGTGCCCTTCGGAGAGAGTGACCCCGAAGCTCAGCAGAAATAGCGAGGCAGTCGTGATGCTTTTAGTTCCAATCGGTTTCATTCGTTTCGAACTTGGCTCACCAGGGTGTCTTCAATTTGAATTCTACGGTTTTTAGATTTTGCCTTTGCTAGAGCGTCTTTCTGAGCTGGCGTGAGTTTGCCTTTTAGCTTTGGAACTTCTTGTGAGGGGGAGTTGTCGGCGTGGGAGCAGAGTACGACATGGTCGGGGACTTCTTTACTATAGCGGGTAATCTCGCGGTAGGAAGCCAGCGCACGACCAAAGCCCAGATGAAAGTTTTCGTCCTTTTTTCCGTCTCCATCGGTGTGACCGTGAATGACCAAGAGTCGTTTCATCAGGCCATTGCTTTCGAATTGTAAAACGGATCCCGCATCATCGCTAAAGAGTTTTTGAAAGACGGTTCGTCCATCAGTAGTGAGACTGGTCTTCCCCGGCGCAAAGATAATGTCACCCGGTAGACTCACGATGCGACTGGTGTGGTCGCCCATGGTTTCCGTGATTTTTACCTTCTTGCCCTGGTTAATGGACCAGAGGATGACGAAGAAGCACATGATGTTGGTCATTAAGTCGATGTAGATGACCTGCCAGATTTCTCGATTTCGATCGGGTCTTTCCCTTTTTAAGAAGCGCTTCATTGAGAGATCTCGATTCTGACCTTGTTCTCTATCAGCACTTGGAGGGCGCGACAGAAGGTTTCATAGTCATAGTCCAGCGCGCGAATGCGTTGCTCAAACCGAGAACCCATGATCTTGTAAACCACGGCAAAAAAGGCGCCGTAGAGCGTATTTTTTAAGGCCATCGCCAACTGTGGGGAGAGTGCTTCCACCGTGATGTCTCCGCCGAGGTTGTCGAACATAGACATCAAGCCGAGAATGGTGCCCATCAAACCTACGATGGGCATCGAAACCGAAACGAAGTCGAAGTTCGCACTCGAGTAGTCGTAGAGCTCGTGACATTCGACGTAGTAGGAGTGAACGACGTACTCCGCGTAGTCAAAACCCTTCTCTTCAGCCAGAAGGCGTTGAATGTCTTTCACCAGCGGATTGTCTGGAAGCGAAATGGCCTGCCCCGGTTGCAAGGGCCCGGATTTGATTTCGCCCTTGGAGTCTCGGATGAAATGCAGCGCCTCTCGGAGTGCAGCCAGCGTTTCCTGAATATAAACGGCCTTGGGTATGAGATGTCGGGTAGAAAAGAAGATCGTAAATGCTGAGAGAAAGACTCGGCCGACATCTGTTCCCGTGACGTAAATCAGGAGGCCGACTGAGATCACCAGCATTGAGATGAAGTAGTTTTCGGTGACGAAGAGAATCGAACCGATTGCTAGCAAGCTTGTGAATCCCACAAGCCCCGTCACTCCGGCTCCCGCACCTCCCTGTTTGACGATCAGAGATCGCTTCTTGATTGCCTGGAAAAATTTGGTGTTACTTTCTGCCATTGCTTTGCTCCTGAATGCGTTGCTGACGCTCTTCTTCTTGTTTCTGAATCTTCTGCTTCATTCTTTCCATTCGGGCCTGGTAGACGGAATGGTACGTGTACGAATCTTCTAAAAATGCTCCGGCCACAGCAATGAACAGGAGTGCCGCGGTGAGTATGGATATCTGTCGAATTATTCTTTCGCTTGGCCCTTTCACAGAACCGTAAAAGAATTCCGAAAGCCAAATCAGCCGATTTCGAACAGTGGATCGAAAGGGCTGCAAGTCTTCGCGGGAAGGTTCCGTGATCTCAGCATCTCGAATAATTTGTCGGGATATTCCGTAGAGAGTGCTCTTGTTGGCTCGTGCTGTGAGATTTCCCCGAGTGTCCGTGAAAAGGTAAGACAAGTACTGGGCGAGATGATTTCTGCCGAAGTTGAGAGCGGCATACGCATCTGCCACCAGATCGGGGTATTTTGAAAAGGTCATGGCATAGAGGCGTCGAAGCCCATCTATGCCCTTGGTGATCAAGCTTGGAAAGTAAGGATGCGCCAAGGTTAAGGCGAGTGAAACTGTAGAAAGCAATTGATTGCGTTGTTCGATCACCCCTTGTTCGCGCAAGAGTGCGCCAAAGAGAAAATCCTTATCCGTAGGATCGGTGTCATCGAATTCTTGGTCCTCTTGTTCTTTCGAGAACTGGGAGTAGTGAGCAGTGAGGAGTTCTGCCAATGCATTGAAGTCTTCACGACTATTGGCAGCCAGGGCTTCTGTTTCTTGAGGAGATGGAATCATGTAGCCCAGGGCAGTGGCACCATGAAGATTGAAAGCAGGCCCTGCTTGAAGTTTTCGCTCTGGGGCCTTGGCTTTTTTCTGAAAGAAGTTCCAGGGGAAGCGAGAGATCTGAATTTCATCAGTAAATGCGGAAGAGGATTTTTTGCGAGGAACAATTCGTCCCGCCTCATAGTCGGCGAAGCTTGTTTCGGTAGTTTCGTCTTTATCTTGCTCTGGTAGGGCTCCCATGGCGTAGATCAACATAGAAGAACTGAGTACTACTCGAGGAGCAACTAGCCCGCCGCCGTAGCTTACAACGGGGTCCGCATTTCCTGGAAAAAACTGTGTTCGTTCAAAAAGGCGTTCGTGAATGTCCACGCCGAGACGATTTACGTATCCGCGAAAATATTTTCGAATTTCCGAATTCCAACGGCGCCTCTCGGTTTCATTTTCTGAAACCAAACGGGAGTCGATGTAACGAGTAAGATAAGCCAGCCAAACCAGGTACCACACATACCCCGTGAGAATGGAGAAGGGTGCGATGATCATCCAGGAACTGACCCGCCCCAACTCTAAAAACTCTGCGAGACCCAGTCCCACTTTTAGAAACGGGAGAAGAGCCAAAACAATCAGAGCAGCTTTGAAAATAGCCACCGCAGTCCAAGCGCGAAGCAGGGCGAAAATGGTGAAAAAGTTGACCCGGTCTAGACCACGAAGCGAAGGTAGAACAAAACGGTGGGCCACAACGAGAACAGAAGCCCAACCTGCTCCTCCGAGCAGGTACTTCATCATTTGAAAAGCTCCGGCCTTTTCATGAGCTAGGAAATAGGCCGCCGAAAAAAAAGAAAGGGGAAGCAGGGCGCTCATGGAATAGATCCAGCGCTTCACCGTTTTTCCCGGATCAATTCCGCTCAGTAACACAGGAGGAAGCCAGAAGAGCAAACCCAGTAAGACCATCGCCGCAATCAACTTCATCAGACTCTGTTCTTCCCGAGCAGACTCCACCGCTCGAGGTTGAGGTTTTGTATAGCTCAACCCCGCTTGATGTTGATCGAGTAGCCCGCCTAGTTCGACGAAGGGCTTGATCAGACGAAATGCTCTGTGGCGGAAATCTGAAAGACTGGTCTGATCGCCAAAGCTCAGTTCTGTTTCACCGACTAGGGAGCGAGTCCAAGTTTCAAAAGACCGGAGGTGAAGTTTGCGATCTTCTTTCTCAATAGTGCCGAGGATCCAGATATCGATGTTTTTAAAACGCAGAGCTCGAAGCATGCAGTCCAGCTGTTCGGGCTCGCAGGAGTTTTCGGATGTCAGAGATTTCGACTGGATCGAATCCACCAACACAATCCGATCTGAAGTGGCGAGATTCTGAGCAACGGCTTCTTCGATGGCCCGGGCTTTCCACTGTGTTGCAGGAGTTTCCGTTCGAACGTGAATCCAAACTCTGCCTACGGGCTTAGGGGGTTGCGGAGTATTTTTTTTAGGCGGTGGTGAAGATGCGTAGGCCGAAGCATTCGCCAAGACTACAGCGAGCGCAAGAAATGACCAGGGGAGTCGAATTTGCCAATCCTTTGACAAGGTGCCCAATTGTCAATGATTCTACTAGTTCTTCAGGAGCTTTTCCAGTGAAGCAATGTCGTTATCGGAGTGTTTGGGCTCGGCTTTTGATGCGGTGATGTTCTGATCCTGAATCTCGACTGGAGCCTCGTGATGAGTCGTTTGAATATCTCGAAGAACTTTTTCATCCTGATGGCGAACTTGAACCTTTCCTTTACAGGTGCAGAGGTAGGTTGGCTGTCCCGACTCTTGCCGAACGTAGAAGGCGGTGCCGCGAACCCCCATAGTCAATGAACGACTTCGAACCGTGAAATGTTCCTTCCGCTTTTTAGGATTTTCCACTCGTGAAAGAAGAGAGCCACCTAGGAGAAAGACCGACCAGTCTTGCTCTTCCTTCAGCTGTAGCCGGACGGAAGTATTTTCTTGAATCAAGGAAACGACATCGTTGCCGAGGCGCAGGGTGACTGAGCTGGATGGTCCCACCGTTACAACAGACTCGGGAAGGAGCTTGTCCCCGACTTGAATCGGAACTGGTTTATCTTCGACCTTCGCCATCATCTTCATGTGCTTTTGGGATTTTGGCTTGGTGTTCGGTTTGGCTTTGGGTTTAAAAACTTCATTCGGTGAATAGCGGCTGGCTTGTCCCTCAACCTTTAAAACCTCAGCAAACTCAGCTCCAAATGCAGGAGGAACGGCCAAAAAAGCCAAGAGAAGGATCCACATAGTGTTTAAAGTGTAATGACTAGGGCGGGTTTTTTCAATTTTTTCGGACAAGCCAATGGCGAAGGGCTTCCAGAAACTGTGTGTTGTCATCTGTGAATTCGGCATAGGCTCCATAGTACTGATTCTCAGCATCATACCAAGTCGCCGTCACATTCGTGAGAAGATCCGTCGTTTCGGAATGAATCTGAGAGAGAATCTCGCTTTTCAAGCGAATCACTGTTTCCTTTGGGATGAGGTGTTTGCTCACCAATCGAATTCCGTATTCGTCAATCTCGCTGATGTGACAACCCAATTCGAGTTTTGCTTGGTAAATGCCAGCGGGAAATTCTACCGCGACTCCCTTGGAGTCTTCCAGTCCCTGCGAGTTGATAAACTGCGAAAGCTTCGAAATCAGAAGATTTCTTTCGAGGGGTTTGAAAATAAAGTCGCTCGCTCCGAATTCCAAAGCTTGGGTGATCAAAGTGGGGTCACCGCCTCCGGTAACAATAATGATAGGCGTGAGAGGGTCGAGTGTCTGACGAAGAGTTTCAATGATTGCAAACCCGTCATTGGTTGCTTCCACGTTGATATCGATGAGGTATAGATCTGGCTTGAGGGTCTCAGCCTTTTTATAGAATTCATCCCCAGTTCCCACGCAGTGGGAAGAGATATTCAGGCGAGTTAAGACGGCATTCACGATTTCACGAAAAATCGGATCATCATCGATGGAGAGAACAATCGGCTTAAGTCTCATGCCTTCTTCTTTCCCGCCTTAATACGAGTCCGAATTTTTTTTGCGATCAGATCATTGATTCCAAAGAAAATGACGTTATTGATATACCGATTTGTTCCTAGATATTTTGAAACCTTTTCGGCACTCCGAAGGATTGCGCTAGAGTCTTTCAGGTCTACGAGTAGGTCGGATTCGAGTGCCAGTTCCTGCATTGGGGCAATCTTCACAGGGCATTCCAACATGAGGCCGCCTTCGCTGAGCTGACGGATGTCCGCTGAAAGGGTAAAGCTAGCAGCAGGCATTTCTTTGAATGTATGCTTTTGAATAGCGTTTCCCAGCAATGTTCTGCGCAGCTTTTGCAATAGGGTGACGGAGCGAAAGGGTTTCAGAATATAATCGTTCGCGCCTAGGGCAATAGCTCGAGAAACAGACTCCTTATCTTTGGAGCCGCTGAGAACAATGACTGGAATTTTTTTGAGGTCCTGGTTTTTTTTTCGCTCTGCCAGAAAATCAAATCCGCTTTTTCCGCCAAAACTGAGGTCCATAAGGATGAGATTCGGAGAGTATTCGCTGGTGAGTTTCTCGGCCACTTCAATTGAGTCGGCCTCTCGAACGACCCCGCCATCTCCTTCGATGACTTTACGGGTCAGCAGTCGAATGTCCGGTATGTCTTCGACCAAAAGAATTTTTGTTCCGCTAAGCGATGGCATTAGAGTCCCGTGTCTTTTTTAAAGATACCGCAAATTGTATTAAATTCCGAATCCAGAGTCTGAAGAATTTTTTCGAGGTACGGCTGAAGTTGGCCGGGAGAAGTATGCTCAATCAAATCAAGTACGCGCGAAAGGCGTTTTGCTCCGAGATTCGCTGAGGTGGATTTGAGTGCGTGAGCTTCTTTTCGAACTGCTACGTAGTCGCTTTTCCCTAGGCCCGCTTTAATTGAAGAAATCTTTCTAGGAGCGGTCGTGAGAAACATCGCCTTGAGTTGGTACATGAGGGCTGCCCCGTCTGGACTCAGGCTGATCAAATCATTCACTCTCGCCTGATCAATAATTGGATACTCATCCAAGTTCAGGTTCATAGTTCTCCTAAGAAGCGGTCTTAGCCTTTTGCTTCACACTATTGACCCACTTTTGCAGAACTACGCCCAGTTTTTTTACTGCAATGGGTTTCGGAATATAGTCGTCCATGCCAGCATTGATGCAGCGGACATCGTCACCGTTCATGGCGTTCGCAGTCATTGCCAAGATCGGAATTCTCGGATTGGAAAGCGTGGTGGAGTTCCGAATAGCCGCAGTGGCTTGATAACCATCCATCTCCGGCATTTGGCAGTCCATCAAGATGAGATCATAGGGATGTTCGTGGAGCGCTTGAATCACTTCTTTCCCATTGGCTACCACGTCTGCTCGGTAGCCCAATTTTCTTAGCATATTGAGCGTAATGACTTGGTTGATCTGATTGTCTTCGGCCACTAAGACACGAATCGTTTGATCGAGGTTGATAGCGCTCTCGTCCGGTTTGTCGTCGCTGTCTCGATCCAATTTATGGCCGGATTTGAAGTTTGCGGTAAACCAAAAAGTGCTTCCTGCGCCGAGCTGACTATCCACGCCGATTTGTCCGGACATTTTTTCAACCAAACGCTTGCTGATAGAAAGGCCTAAACCCGTCCCACCGAATCGACGCGTTGTTGAAGCATCGGCTTGGGTAAAGACTTGAAAGAGTTTTTCCATTGCCGATTTCTCGATTCCAATACCCGTGTCTTGCACTTCAAAGCGGAGTATGGAATGGGTGTCTGATTTATCCAGCGCGCTAGCCCGAACCGTGATGCCACCGGTTGATGTGAATTTGATAGCGTTTCCAATCAAATTCATAATCACCTGACGGAGTCGTCCCGGATCTCCTTTGACGTAAATAGGAATAGCCGGATCGACATCGACGGTAAACGAAAGCCCTTTTTTGTCGACTGCATACTTAAAGGTTTTCTTGATGTCGAGGAGCGTGCTCGTGATGTCGAATTCGATTTCTTCAAATTCCAGTTTGCCGGCTTCGATTTTTGAAAAATCGAGAATGTCGTTGATAATGGCTAAGAGAGATTCCCCACAGCGTTCAATTGTTTTTGCAATGTCCTGCTGTTCCGAAGGGAGCTTCATATCCAAGAGCATTCCCGTCATTCCGAGAATTCCATTCAGCGGTGTGCGAATTTCATGACTCATATTCGCTAGGAATTGAGATTTCGAAGCAGTTGCTTCTTCTGCTTCTTCCTTAGCCCGAGTGAGTTGGAGCTGAGTTTGTTTCAGTTCTTGGATGTAAGTCTGTTTTTCCTCAAACTCTGAAGCTTGGCCCAAGGTCGAAGCAAGCTGACCCATGATCAATTCAAGAGTTTTGATGTGAGACTCTTGGAAAGTATTTGGAACACTCGAGTAAATTTTCAGTACCCCGATGACTTTGTTTTGATGTCTTAGCGGAACCACAATCATCGAACGAATTTTTGCCCGTCTGCAGGCCTCACGATCTACTCGAGGATCCGTTTCCGTATCCACGGCGATTTGAATCTTCTCTTGCTTGACCGCTAGTCCGGACATGCTGGCCTGCAGTTTCACACGCATTCCAAGGAGGTGCTGAGCACTCTTGCTTGCAGCTTGATAGATGAGGTAGTCGCCTTCAATGATTTCAATCACAGCACCTTCCCCGGAAAATATTTTCTGGGTCTGCTCGGTGATGATTTCCATGATTTTCTCAGTGCTCAGACCGGCCGAAGCCATGGCACTTTGAATTTCAACAACCTGGGAAAGGTTGGTTTTTTGTTTTTCCAGATCCCTGTTGAGCTCTTGAAGCTGGATCTCGATCTTACGTCGACGATAAGCGCTGCGCCTTAGTAGGAGCATTGAGAATACGACCAAGAGTGCGGCTACGATGCTGCCCCAGAGTACGACACGTGTGCTTCTAGCTAGTTCCCGCTGAAGAATGCGGCTGAAGAGGCGCTAAAATCCAAGAGCCATCGTCGATTTAACTGCAAAAGTTGAAGATTTTTCGAATATT
>FRDC01000036.1_pt3 | contig 28718 bp, 30 predicted proteins | sample 1106171 | NCBI WGS metagenome assembly FRDC01 (sample SAMEA3930566, study PRJEB13176) | freshwater metagenome | biome: Drinking water system; feature: drinking water; material: water | place: Singapore | collected 2014-12-20 | reverse complement strand
GCTACTCAAAAAGCGATCATTCCTGCCGCTGTCGGCGTCGACATTGGCTGTGGAATGATGGCGGTGAAAACGCCTCTTAACGCCCAATTGGTTCAAGAAAAAATCAAAGAAATTCGCCGCTCAGTAGAAAGATCCATTCCCGTTGGTCATTACGGAAACAAGAATATAAATGAGCGTGTTTTAGGTTTTTCTGGTTGGGACATAGTTAAAGAGCTTGATTATGTCGATAAAGAGCTTTTGCAGAAAGCGCAGGCCCAATTGGGTTCCCTCGGGGGAGGGAATCATTTTGTAGAGATATGCTTAGATTCCGAAAGCAGTGTTTGGGTTATGCTTCATAGTGGCTCACGTCACATTGGAAAAAACTTGGCCCAGCGTTATATGAATGAGGCGAAGAAACTGTTAAAGACTTCCTCTGAGAATATTCCAGATTTGGATCTTGCCTATTTAAAAGAAGATACTAAGGAATTTGATTCTTATATTAGAGCCTTAAGCTGGTGCCAAGAATACGCTTTTGAAAATCGTAAAGAAATGATGGCTCGAGTTTTAAAAGACTTGAGTTTTGCGATCAATAATAAGGAGCCTGTCAAAAAATTGATAGAGGTGAATTGTCACCACAACTACGCCGCTAAAGAAGTTCATTTTGGCCGTGAAGTCTGGGTGACACGAAAGGGGGCCGTGAGGGCTCAAAAAAATGATTTGGGAATTATTCCTGGGTCGATGGGAACACGCTCTTATATTGTGCGTGGTTTGGGTAACGAAGAGGCATTTCAATCCTGTTCTCATGGTGCTGGAAGAAAGATGTCACGCACGCAAGCCAAAAAGGAATTTTCTCTTGCCGACTTGAGGTCGCAAACACAAGGTGTTGAGTGTCGAAAAGATGAAGGTGTCATCGACGAGATTCCCGGTGCTTACAAAGACATCGATAAGGTCATGGAAAACCAAAAAGATTTAGTCGAGGTTGTCGCCACCTTGAAGCAAATCATGTGTATTAAGGGGTAAATTGTCTAAAAATTGCTCTTGCGTTGACATTGATAGGATTACGATTACTTTTCGGGAGATAGGAGTCACAAATGTTAATCGATTTAGCTATTGCAGCATATTTCACACTGGTCCCTGCAACTTTAAATTTTGGAGTGGTCCCAGTGGGGTCGATGGCAGTTCGAACGGTTACAGTCTTAAATAACAGTGATGAAACCATTAGTGACATTCAAGCCGGTGGTTTGCCAATCAGCTTTCAGATAATGAATCATTGCATTGCTGCACTAGAACCTGGCGAAAGTTGCACGATCGATATTGCATTTCGTCCATTTGCAGACGGAATTGAGCGGACCGCTATGAGGGTCACGAGTTCTAGTGGGCGCATGAACGTTTCGGTTTTCGCGCAGGCAGATTAACGATTTAGAGTCCCACCAACAGATGGTAGATACCGTTCGAGATTTTCATCACGCCTTGAACTCCAGACTTGCGAAGTTCATCTTCATTCAAAGTATCTTTACGAAGGACTACACGCACACGAGTTTTCGCAATATTTTCTATCCGAGAGATATTCTCTAAACCTCCCAAGGCCATCATAAACTCAGAAGAATAGTTTGTGTGACTTATCATTGTATTTTCACTGTCGCCACCCATTGCTTCTTCCATTTCAGTTTTAAGATTTTCTGATTTGGGCCCAAAGATGGCTTGTAATCCATTGCCGACAACTATAATTCCCGAAGCACCTAATTCTTTTAGACGTGCCTGGTTCACTTTTTCGATAGAGTTTACTCCAACGCGTAATCTTGTTATGCATGCGTCTAAATTTTTAATATTTTCTTTTCCACCAAAAGCAAGTATAAGATCTCGCCCCATCGATGGCGCCGCTACGTCGGATGGAGAAGCTTCATTAGCTTCTCGCCCGGGAGTTAATAAATTAAATTTCAAAATTAATGTTTTAAAAACAAAATAGTAAACTGCACCAAAGACTGGTCCTAAAACTAAGACTAACCAGGGTTTTGTGTCCATTACAAAAAATAAGACGTAATCAATAAGCCCGTGTGAAAAAGTATAACCAAGTTTTCCCCCAAGGGAGTACATAGCGACAAAACATAGGCCCGCCAGCAAGGCATGGATTCCATAAAGAAGAGGCGCAGCGAACAGAAATGCAAACTCAATGGGTTCGGTGATACCCGTTAAAAAAGATGTAAGAGCTGCTGAAATCATAATACTGCCAACGCGGCTCTTGTTTTCGGGTTTTGCGGTTTGCCAAATCGCTAATGCGGCGGCGGGTAGACCAAACATTTTAAACAAATAGCCGCCCCCTAAATTTCCTGCCGTAGGATCGCCTGCAAAGAAGCGGGTGATTTCACCGTGTACGACTTCACCTGATTGAGAGACAAAATCCCCAACTTGAAAAAAGAACGGTACGTTCCAGATATGATGGAGTCCAAAAGGAATCAAAGCACGTTCGACAATACCGTAAATAAAAACCGCAATTCCGGTATTACTTTTTGCAGCAAAATGCGAGAATCCATCAATCGCATTTTGTACCGGTGGCCAGACAAAACACAAGACTGCTCCAACGGCAATAGCTGCGAACGCGGTGACAATTGGAACAAATCTTTTTCCGGCAAAAAAACCAAGATATTGCGGTAGCTGAATCTTATAATATTTATTAAATAGATAGGCGGCAATTAGGCCAGCAATGATACCACCAAAAACTCCAGTATTTATCGCTGTGATTCCCATAACAGAAGTCGTTTTCATTCCAACAATAGGAGCGATAGCGCCCATTGTTCCCAAAAGAACGACATATCCTACAATGGCCGCGATCGCTGCCGCACCGTCATTTTTTGTGAGCCCAACTCCCACGCCTATAGCAAAGATTAACGGAAGATTTGCAAATATTGGTTCGCCAGAATTCTTCATGATTTCAAGCAAAGTTTTGAGGGCCATTGAATCAATATGTATCTTCCCCTGACTCATTCCAGAGAGAAGCGCACCACCAACCCCCAACAAAACTCCTGCCACAGGTAAGATTGAAACCGGTAGCATAACAGCTTTACCAATTTTTTGGAGTGTTTCAAAAGCCTGACTCTTAAAAGACATATCGGCTCCTTACTAAATCTCTTACCTGACTAGCGGATTCGCACATAAGGGCAGATTTAGCCAGGTCTTCACATTCTTTCAACTTAAGATTTCTGACCTGCGATTTAATTGTTGGGACTGAAGGAACGCTCACGCTCAGTTCTGTAACACCTAACCCAATAAGTAGCGGAACCGCAATAGATTCGCTGGCAATACCACCACATACGCCAACCCACTTTTCGTGTTTTTTTGCGGCTTTCACGGTCATGTCGATAAGACGAAGAACGGCAGGGTCAACACCATCAATATACTTCGCCATTTTAGGATTTCCGCGATCCATGGCAAGCGTATACTGAGTTAAATCATTTGTTCCAACAGAAAAGAAATCGACTAATGGTGCAAACTTGTCTGCAAGAATTGCGGTTGATGGCACTTCAACCATAATGCCCACGGGAATAGGCTTAACATTTAATTTTTTTGTTTCCTCAGTTAAAATCGCCTTCGCTTGGGTCAGTTCCTTTGTATTTGCGATCATCGGAAACATCACCATAACTTTACCGGCAATAGAAGCGCGGAGTATGGCGCGCAGTTGCGCTCGCAGGATCTCAGGGCGATTTAACCCCACGCGAATTCCGCGCTCGCCGAGAAACGGATTTTCTTCTTTTGGAATTGGCAGATAAGGAAGTGGTTTATCTCCACCAATATCGAGTGTTCTGATAATGAGTGGACTATCGCCAACCGATTTTGCAATTTTCTTGTAAATTTCGTACTGTTCATCTTCAGTCGGTGCTTCAGATCTCTCTAAAAAAAGGAATTCGGAGCGAAGAAGTCCAACTCCATCTGCCCCCAAGGACATGGCTCGCTCAGACTCTGTAGAGGTTCCAATGTTGGCAGCGACTTCAATGGTAACACCATCTATTGTTTTGGCTTCGTGACTAGATTTGGCTAGATCTTCTTTTCTTTTCTTTTCGTTTTGTAGTTGTTCATTTTCAACTTGGGCGATGTCGTTGGCAGAAGGATTTAAACGTAAAACTCCTTTGCGGGCCTCAATAATAACGGTGCTGCCGTTACTAATTTCTAAAACCTTTGGGTCTATCGCTGCCAATGCTGGGATTCCAAACGAGCGTGCTAAGATAGCGACGTGCGAGGTACTCCCGCCGGCGACAGTGCAAAACCCTTTAACTCGAGACACATCAATTTCCGCGACATCCGACGGTGTTAAATCCTCCGCAATCAAAATGGCATTGTAAGGCAAAACGATTTTTGTTTTTGCCAATTCACCAACAAGCAACTTTAGGACCCGTGTTCCAACATCGCGAACATCGTTAGCACGGGCGGCTAATAATTCATTTTTCAAAGAGGCAAGATTTTTGGCGAAAGAATTGATTGCAGTTTTCCACGCATAAGCGGCCGTTTTCTTTTCCCCAATAATGAAGTCTACGCTTAACAAGATGTCGGGGTCCGAAAGAATTTCTTCATGAGCAGCAAAAATTGCGGCCTTCGAGGTATCTGTCATTGACGATTGAAGAGCACCTAGTTGTACTTTCGCTTGGTCAAGTGCTTCGTCAAGTTTTCTTCTTTCGGCGTGAACATCGCGTGCTTCTTCAATAACAGAGATATCTTGATGGCGAATTTGGAAGACCTGGCCAACAGCTATTCCTGGAGAGGCGGTGACTCCATAAATTAAGTTTTGATTATCCTCGCGAGACGTTGTTGCCACTTTAGTTGATTTTTCTTCTTCATGGGCGCTCTCTCCCAGGCCTTCGCGTAATATCTTGCTTAATTTTTGAATTGCAAAATTTGCGTCGTCACCTGTTGCCTCAAAATAAACTTCGTCGTTAAACCGAACATCCAAACTCATTACGGCCACTACACTTTTGGCGTTTGCACTTTTGCCGTCGCGGACTAAATTTATATCCGACAAAAAATTTTTGGCTGCTGCCGACATAACCGCAACTGGGCGGGCGTGTAAACCATTGGGATTAATAATTTTGATTTTTTCAGAATTTAATTTTTGGCCATTTTTGCTTTTTATCTTATCACTCTGGGTGAGCTTTAACTTCAGTTCTAGCGCATTATCTTTTCCTGCAATTACATTCCCTGATCTTGGCAGGTATTCCACAACTAGTTCCCCATTGAGCACAATCATTTGGGTCAATAAGCTTGTGGCATTTTGTGCGATGAAATCAGCATCGAATTCAATCAATCGCTGGCCCGACTTCACTAGGTCGCCAACCTTAACAAAGGTCGTAAAGCCTTTTCCATTCATAGATACGGTATCGATACCAATGTGAATCAAAACTTCTAATCCATTTTCATGTTTTATTGTTAATGCGTGGCAGCAGCGATGTAATTGAATTACTTTTCCGGCAAAGGGGGACAGCAAAGTTGTTGATGTGGGATCAATAGATATTCCATTTCCCAGAGTCTTACCTGCAAAGACAGGATCGGGGATAGTTTCAATACGATGGAGAACTCCCGAAAGAGGCGACATTAAAGATAAAATCATCGATAATACCTGAATATGTCTGCTTTATTTTGTCAATGGAATGTTAGGCTAAGTTTAGGTGAGGCGGCCAATGGGAATGAAGGCGCGAATTTTTCGTTCACGAACATATTTGCGGACTTCTTCGATATCGGGCTCAGAGATATTAATGAACTTTAAACCAATTCCTGGAGCGTAGCCGTTCTCATTGACGTCGCGTACCCATGAAATCTCACAGATTGCTGGAATATCTCTTACCTGGGTGGGTAACGAAAAAGTCACCTCGATTCTCGCTCCAACATCTAAGGGGACACCTCGTCCCTTCTTATAGGCAAGAGGAACGAAAATTCCTCCGAAGCCAATTTGATTCGGCTCTAGAAGAATTTTATCGGAGGAAAAACTCGGATATTTTTTTGCTAGATTTAGAAAACTCTCGCGTTCAAAACTATCTTCAATGTAGTTTTCAAGTAACGTTTTAACCAAAACTTCATAATCAATGGGCTTCTGAATAATTGTTACCGCACCCATGTCTTGAGCTTGGGCTAAATTATACGTTGAATGACCAGTGATGAAAATTACTTTTGGATTATATTTGTGAGATTGTTTCAGCGATGACATGAAATCAAACCCATCGCGTCCAGGCATTCGAATATCTGAGACCACGAAATCTAAATCTAATTCATACACTTTTTCAATTGCATCTTGGGTGTTTGATGAAGTGTGCACACGAAATCCACGTTTTTGTAAAATCGCGGCCAAGCCCTCGCTTAACTCCGGTTCGTCGTCAAGAACAAGAACACGAGGAGTGCGACGAAGTAGATTACACTCCTTGTAACGGCTAACAACTTCTGCCAAAATTTTACTGACGAGTTCCGCTTTGCTGGAAGTATTTGTTTTGTCGTAAATATTATTTAAATGATTGTTGACGGTGCTGGGACTCAGCTCAAGCTGAACCGCAATATCTTTGATATTACTATGTTCATTGAGGATAGCTTCAATCACATCAGTTTCGCGTCGGCTTATCTGATGTCGTTCTGCAAAGTTACGTAAGTAACTTTTAATTGGCTCCATTGAAGTGGTCATCGTTTTCATTTCTAAATGTACCTAAAGTTTGAGTTATGTTTTATATTTCATCAGAATTCAATCACTTACATTGCCTAATTTCTAAAAAAAGATGGGGGGGAAGTTTTTACCTTCCCCCACAATGAAGCGACGAAATCACTGTAAGCCGGGTTCTGTCCACTTGAAAAATGCCTCAACAAATCAAGTGTAACGATCATTCCTCTACGCAATTAATTACTCAATTGCTTTAGCGATCTTACCCGAGAGCTTCGTGCTGGCTACACTCAAGTGCTCTCCTATTTGATCTTGCACCACGCAGAGTTTGGCTGTTTTCACTCCAGCAACTCCCCCGGCCCCTCCCGTTTCCGAGGCCGGGATCAATGTCCTGGACATTCTCTCTGTTCCACTGTTCCTCGCCTGGCCTTTTTATTGCCGGCGGCGGGGTGTTACCCCGTGCGTTGCCAGCGGAGTCCGGACTTTCCTCTCAATAAAAATAATTTACGAGCGACCGTTCGTGACTTCACAAATTATATAACTAAAGTCGAGACATTTAGCAATATTCCCTCTAAAAAACCTCATTTTTTCTCAGTAATTTCCGAAGTATATAGCGCATGGATTTTGAGACAACACGACGTACTTTAATCCGTCGGGATATGGCTAATACGACTCGAAATATTTTTATTTTGGTAGTTCTAGTAACCCTTTCTATCGCTTTATTTTATGAAAGTTGTCAGTTATGAGAGTGTTGCGCCGCTATCGGTTTTATAAGAGTCTATTGGTGTTCTTAATCGTAGCAAATTCGTTCCTTTTTGCTGCATCTCTCGTCGAATTTGTAAATTATTTCAATTTTCAAAGCGAATTTCATGCCGAAATTGCTAAGACTCCGGCCCTAGAGAGTCTTTATGAGAAGAGTCAAAGCCACGCAAAAGCTGCGCTACTTATCGGAATCTTTGCGTTCTTTTTTGGAATACTGCTCCCGACGGTAGTTTTTTATAAACTGAATCTTTTGATTCAGGAGATACGTAAGAAGACAGAAAAGCAATTTATTTCGTGGCTTAACTGGTGGGTCAAAAATTATGGTAATATTAAGGTTGATAGTAAATCACCTTTTTACAATCGACCTGATTTTTGGCTAAATGTGGCACTATTTACACTTGAAACATATGGAACCAATTCGAGGAATCCAGCCATAAATTACCTCGCCGATCTAGCGCCGATCATTCGTAGTGAGATCTCGAAAAGTGATGAGCCTGATGAAAAAGCTGGATAAAAATCAGAGACGTAAATGAATTTTAAATATTTTGACACCTTACTAGATTCAATTTTTTTGGTCGATGAAAAAATGGAAGTCATTTACTGCAACGAAGCAGCGGCGGAACTCACAGGTATTTCCAATCGTCGCTTGAGGTCGTCGCAGTTAAAAAAAGTTCTTACCCTTGATAACAATCTCATAAGTAAAATTGAAAACTCGCCTAAAAAGACTGATTCTTTTCCCTACACAGAAAGTAAATATACATCTTCTAAAGGTAAAACCGGTATTGTTTGGATAGCAGCTCAGCGAGTTGAAAACAACAAATGGCTGCTGATTTTTAGAAACATGACTATTGAAGCGGTTTTGCAAAAAAAATATCAGGTGGAAATTGAAGAAAAGAAGGCCATGATCGTAAAACTTGAGAATGCTCAAAAAGAACTCGAGAAATACTCAAAGAATCTTGAAGACATGGTCCGCGATCGCACGAAGCTCTTAAATAAAGCAAACCAATTACTGAAGGCGATTCTCAATAGCTTGGGGCAAGCTTTAATTGTATTCGATGAAAAAGGGCGCCTGCTTCCATTCTTTTCGAGAGTTTGTGAAGACTTGCTTGGGTTGCGTCCGCCTTACCGTTGGCTCGGGAAAGTTTTAAATATTTCAAAAGGTGAAGACGAAGTTTTTCAAACTTGGTTGCGGGAATTGTTTAAAGAAAAAATACCTTTCGATAGCTTAAAGGATTTAGGTCCCAAGAAATTATCAACAGTCGCCGACCGACATATTGAGCTTGATTACTTTCCGATTCGCAAAAAAGATGGAAAAATTTCTAGCGTGGTGATGGTTGGTACAGACAAAACCGAAGAATATAAGGCCAAAGCCGAAGCCATTCGCGATCGCAAGTATGTACAGCAAATTCTGAAGATTACTTGTAATCGACCTTTGTTTCTGACTTTTTTAAAAGATGCGCGGCGAATTATTACGGGTTTAGAGCATAGCATTTCTCCGTTTGAGAAAAATGCAAATGTTGATTTTGCGACATCCAGAAAATTCTTTTTGCGGGCCATCCATACTCTTAAGGGCGGCTCGATGGCATACTCAACTCTGTTGGCAGAAAGTTGTCATGAGATGGAGGTTTTTTTAATAAATCTTAAACTTGTCGACAACAATCTAACGGGTTCTGATTTCGAAAAGTTCCAAGATCATTTAAAGCGAGTACGCGAAGATTTTGAGTCGCTATTAAAACAAACGAAAGATATTGTTGGCCCAACTGGTTTTAATTGGTCGTCGAAGACTTCAAATTCTCTCAATGAACTACATAGAATTACAACTCAGTTTTTTAACCTGAAAAGCCCCTCTGCGCGCATGAGCTATATGGCAAGGGAGCTTTTTTTCGAACCGATCATCAACGCACTTTCAGATTTCGATGATGTTGTTCTCAGTACAGCAGCAATGCTTGGTAAAAAGGTGAATCCAATCGTTTTTAGAAATCCCGACGTTAAAGTATTTCCCGAAAAGTATTCTAATCTCTTGGCATCTCTTATTCATGCATTTAAAAATTCGGTGGATCATGGCATAGAATTTCCTAGTGTTCGTAAAGCCAATGGTAAGCCTGAAACAGGTTTAATTATGGTGACCTGCGAAGAATATGAAGAGAAAAATGTTAATTGGCTTAAAATCGTTATAGAAGATGACGGTAGCGGTATAGACCCACGAGCGATCCGTCGCAAGATGGTCGAGAAAAATATTCCTGGACACGATAAGCAGTCCGACGAAGAAGTTCTACAGAATATTTTTTTGAGTCGGTTCACAACAAAAGAAAGTGTTACGGAAATTTCGGGGCATGGATTGGGCTTGGATGCCATTAGATACGAGGCACAACTTTTAGGCGGATGGACGAAAATAAAGTCGATGTTGGGAAAAGGAACAATACTTGAGATCGCCGTTCCTAACCACATTGACGAATTAATTAATCGCCTTATCGACTTGGATGCCGCTTAGCAGTCAGGGTAAAAAGTATTAAGATTTTTTTTCTGACCTAGAAACATACCAAGAACCTAAAGTCGCTGTAATGAGAATTGCAGAGATTACCAGCAATGAAACCCAGCTTGGAATCTTAAATATATCCATTAACAACATCTTGACTCCAATAAATCCTAGAACCGCCGCTAAGCCTGGTTTGAGATAGCGCAGTTTACTGACCCAGTCAGCGAGTACAAAGTAAAGTGCTCGTAGTCCTAAGATAGCCAAGATATTTGAGGCAAATGCAACAAAAGCATCCTGTGTTACCGCAAAAACGGCAGGAATTGAATCCACGGCAAATATAAGATCTGTCACTTCGATAACCACGAGAGCGAGAAAAAGAGGCGTTGCTTTTCGAACTCCATTTTCTACAGTAAAGAAGTGTGTTCCATTGAATGAAGAAGTCGTTGGAATAATGCGTTTGATGATGCCAATAGACCAATGCTCTTTAACGTCAGTTTGGTCGTCGGACTCTCGCAAAAATTTAATGGCAGTAATAACCAAAATTGCACCGAATACGTAAAGAATCCAATGGAATAAATGAAGAAGTTGCGCTCCAACAACAATAAAAAACGCTCTTAAGACAATCGCGCCCAATACTCCGTAAAAAAGGACTCTATGCTGATACTGCTCGGGTATGCCGAAGGAGTTGAAGATCAGCAAAATAATGAACAAATTGTCAACGCTCAGACTTTTTTCGACGAGGTAGCCTGTGAGAAACTCAGCGCCAAGTTCGTTTCCAAAGTTGTATGCGAACCAAGCGTTGAATATCAGTGCGACGGAAACCCAAATTCCGCTTTCGACAAGTGCCGTCTTTCTAGAAATTTTGTGAGCACCTTTTCCAAAAAGGCTTAAATCAATTAAAAGTAGTAGGAAGATGGCACAGCAAAATGTTACCCATAACCATGTTGGTGCAACTGATACGTCAGAGATGAGCTTCATAAGATGAGGGCCTTATCTATCGCGGTCGCAAACCATTGTGCGACCGCAAAAAGTCCAGGAATTTATTATTCCATAATCAAAATATACCACGGCAATAAAAGCAAGATAAAACCCTGATGTGACTATTTCTAGTACTCATAAGCACCCATATCCGGTCTACCATCGGGCACTGCTGGAACTCCACTCGCACTACCACGATTTCTAGCTATACTTGTTGAAACTATCTGGTAGTTCCTGAGGAGTGTATTCACAAAACCAATGCTTGAAACGTTTTTTAAGTTGTTTAAAAAGGTCACTCCCGCGGGAACAGAAACATTGGGAATATCGACAAGGTCGTTATTGCTGCTAAGATTATAGCTCACAACCACCTTTGTCGCCTTCAAGCTATAGTAAGCGATCATGCCATACGAGGGATCATGGAAAATATTATTTTTAATATTTGCACCGTTAATTGTACTAGCAAGCATGATTTGGCCAGCCGGCAATCCTGTCGGGCTTTTACCAGAAATTGTGTTGTGGTAGATATTGAGATTCGTGGAGGTACCTCCATAAACATGGATTGGCCACCCGCGGTTAACGTCGTAAAATACATTTCTTCGAATAGTTAGGTTTGTACTCCCTGCAATATAAAATCCATGATCGTTTTGGAATCTTACTGTTTTGCATCCACTTTCCCCCTTTCTTAGTCGACCAACGCTATAGATGGTATTTTTTTCTAGAACTAAGCCAGATGTGCCGTGCACGAAGATTCCGTCGAAACCGTATACGGAATTGGAGCAAATTGTTCTACCAATATGATGAATTGAGTTTGACCGCGCAATAGATCCGGTAGCCCCAACTGTAAAGTCTATGCCGGTATAACTAGCGGAGAGACCAGGATTGGCGCCTCCAGAGATATCAAAGCCTTCAATGATATAGTATGGGCGACTCACCCGAAATCCTGCATTCAACTTATTCAAACTCGGAACAGTAATCTTGGCACCTTTTAATTTTTCACTTTTTATTATAATTGGTTTGCTAGGAGTTCCAGCGGAGGTTCCTTTTATCCAAACAACAATACCGTCAGCATTGTGGTCTGTATAAGTACCGCTTCTGACAATACAGGTATCGCCGGCGATAACAGGTGCGTTTGCACATTTTTGCGGATTACGCCAGGGCGAACTTGAGCTCCCTGAGTTAGAGTCATTTCCGGTCGTGGCTACATAGTATGTCGCTCCATGAGCAACAAAGGCGGAAAAAATAACAAAAAAAATGGCACTGAAATTAAATTTCACAGTTCCCCCTAATAATTATTTTCCAGGAACGGACAGCGAATTGTTATTAATTGAATAACCATTACTCAATTTATGAGACTGGTCCCCTCGACTTTTTATATTCTCTAGGAAGGACCGAATGTTTAATACTAATAATTTTGGCCCAAAAAGAGATTAAAGTGAATTCGTTGGTTGAACCAGTTTTATGGGCGGTATATGTGTCAAAATGGGATTTTCAGCCTTAGTGATCAATACGCAAGTTTTGTGGTGTCTTTGGTACTTGCACTGGCGGAATTGGAGTCGTACTCTGCGGGTCTGCCATAAGACCTGCATTTTGCATATCTTGAACCGTTGAAGCCAAAGTAATTCGTTTCACTTGTCGCTTGTGTGCGCGACCATCGTAAACCGGTTGCCGATAGGTGCCAAACATATCAATTCCCTCATGTAAGGGAGTGGCAGATCCCGATGTTTTTATTCCGAGGTAACGCATGACTTGCGTTCCATTAATCCAAAATGAAACTTCGCCATTTCCACCGGTAGCATTGGCGAAAGTGACTTTTAAAACCAAGGCGTACCAACGATCATATTCTAGTGGATAGTAATTTCCTGGGTACATGGAACCCGTTTGGCCCCGTCCGTAATTATTAAAATTCATCCACATCGAATCATATTCTTCGAGTAAAGGTGTTGCTGGTGGACCCGAAGTCGATTGGCAAGGACTAGAACCAGGAATGCCATGAAAATGACCGTACCCATGATAACACGGACAGCCGACAAATAACGACCAAGTGTTCGCAGGGCCACGTTGGCTACGAATTCCAAAATTTACTGTCCAACGATAGTGAGATCCCAAGAGCTCAAAGGCTTTGTCAAAGGCCTCATCGTTACCATTCGGAGTGGCCCACACGTTAACGCCATTGATTCGAATCGCTTTAAAGAGCATTCCATAATAAAGTGTTCCGCCACTAGGAATATTGGGAACGTTGACAACGTTCCATAAATCCGTCTCCGAGGCATTACCGCTTGTCTGCCACTCGAAGGCTTTGTCTCCGTAATTTAATAACGGGGAGGCTCTAACATTTCCACGTCTTGAAAGTGTGTTACTGCTACCAGAAAAATTATAAGGTGGATTTGGCATCGGGGAATCGGTGTTGTAGGATTCTTCACTACTTGAAAAATATACGGTGGAACGACCGGTAGAAGTAAATAACGTAAAAAGTACCAACACTATTTTTCCCACGGATTCCTCTGCTTTCTAGGCCCAACCCTGACTTATGACTTATTTTAACATATTTAAATATCCATTTAAAAAAATGGAAATAAGGTCTCAAAATGAGACAAAAATATCTGAAAGTTATCATAATGGTTCAGATTTTCTCTTGTTTGTATTTTAGCGGATGAATCAAGCTGCATTTTGGTTGGCACGGCTGTGCTTACATTGATGTGAGCACAGCACTATCGAATCGTCATTTAGTTTGGGCGACGATAGTATTCGTCGAGGGTATAACGAACTCTATTTTCGGTATCGATCACTAGGGCGTCGGGACACGCGGCGCCAAGGTATGTTTGGAAATCGGTTTCACAACGGTTTTTAACTAGTTTTACGTTATCACTTTTTGTCAAAAGATACTCAAAGGGAACGACTAGTGCGGCGAGCCCCACCGTTGGCCCGATCGCGGTACATGTTGCTGCCGTGGTAAGGTAAAATTTCAAGTTTATGTCTTGTCTACTTTCGCTTGGGAGCTTGTAATTTAGGAGGCAATTGAATTACCAAAATCATCGCCAAAGTTAGCCCCGCCGAGGGATTTACATTTTTCATAACTTTGCTTATAAAATTCATAGTTTGTCGTAGAGCTAGCAGGGCGTCGCTTTGGGAAATCCAAGACAGAAATATCTGAGTTTGTAGGAGCGATTTGGCATCCCATTGTCAGAATGAAAATTAACAGGCCGAGATAAGACAAATACGTCATATGGCCTCCAGATGTACGTGATATAGTTATCGGAATTTAAATGGAAACAGAAATTAGACCAAAGAACAGAATTGGCTCAAAGTTTGTCGAATGGGCGCGCCGAGGACAACGGTGATTACTGCTATTCATCGATTAGAGAGGACCAGCTGAAAAAATCATTTCTCTCGCGGACACGGTTTCTCTGAGCCATAGAAAGCGTCGTAGCATTGGCCCAAATCGTTCCAAATAGCTAAATAGTTAAGGTTTCGTCCATTATCTGGGAACCTCCCATGCTTGGGAAAAAAATAAGTATTGCTCTTAAGTCTTATTGGCGCATCGGCATCTCCTCTGCCTCTCACAAAGACAGTGTTGCCTTTTTTAAGGATTTCCTCAGTTGCTTTGAGACGCTTAAAACATTCTTTTTTATCAAGGACAGTACCGTTACTCACGGTCAGAACAGTTTTTTCAGCATCAAGGATATGGATCATAAATCCATGGGGTTCAAAGTAGTCTCCCGTGTAGTCAGTTATGAATTCGCATTCGGCAACGACACGATCGGGGCTCACTTTGATGTCAGTCCCAAACGCATTGGATTTACTTGCGTGATATTGTGACGTCACGCACCTCACCAGAAAAAATGAAACTACGAAAATGAAAATCCTATTTTTTCGTGAGCTTACCATATTCACCCCGAAACTTTTCAACGGCCTTCTGCTTATAGTCTGATTTGCTTTTCAGCAGTCCTTTATATTCAAGAATAATCTCTTCAGCTGTCGCTTGAGGATTCTTTGGATCTTCCCGAAAATCAGATTCGCTTGCAATAAGAGCCTTGACTACATCAGGTTCCAATGGAGGATTCATATTCAACTTTTTCTTCTGGGGATAACGTATACCTTTTTTATCATAATTTTTAAATATTGTTTCTATCAGCGAAGGATCAAGGTAGGACCCGTTCAGTCGCCTTAAGTGACGATCTCTTATTGTCATCCCCGTAGGATTTTTTTCATTTACTGGAACATGCATAAGGCAGAAATGAACTTAGATAATTTATTTAAATGGATCACAAGCATCGTACTTTGCTTTGCAGCCGCTGGGCAATTGGACCGATTGCAATTCTGGATCTGGCAAGCCGAAGCTAAAGTTGTTTATGCATCTAGAACTGAGACCTGGGGCTCGCCGCGATTTAAGTTTCATGAATATCAACCTAAAAAAAGTAGCCAAAGAATAGGAGGTGCGTATCAAGAAAAGCAAATAAAATAAGTAATATTAACAACCTAACCAAGGAGGTGAACTGATGACAAATCAACAAATAGAATTGAAAAAAATAAAGATTTCTAATATAAATTTTGGAAGAGCAGATGAGTAAACGAAAGGTTTGCCTTTATGCTCGCGTGAGCACTCACGATCAGGCGACGGGGCTAGAATCCCAGGTCCGAGCTCTCAGGGACTATTGCACTTTGAACAAGGTCACCGAGTATGAAATATACTCAGATGAGGGTATCAGCGGAACAAAGTCTTCTCGCCCAGGACTTGATCGTATGATGAAAGCCGTTCGCGATAACGAGGTGGATTGTGTAGTGGTGTACTCTTTCTCAAGGTTTGCTCGCTCAACAACACATATGTTGAACGGTCTTGAGGAAATGAAAAAGACCAATACCAATTTTGTCTCGCTCACTGAGAAAATCGACACGAATTCGCCAATAGGAAAAGCGATATTTGTGATTATCTCGGCGATTGCGGCCCTAGAGCGGGATTTAACAGATGAGAGGGTGCGAAATGGTTTAGCCAATGCGCGAGTAAAAGGAAAATTGATCGGTAGAAAGAAAATGCGGGATTCAGATCTGATTCGCAAGCTATTAAAAAGTGGAATGAGTTTTCGGAAAATTTCAGAGATCGCTCGGTGCAGTCACGGAAGTGTCAACGCAGAAAAAAGAGCGATCCTAAAAGAAGAAACTCTCGCGAAACAAAAGCTGCTGGATGAGCAAAAAGCGAAAGAAGCTGAAGCGAATTCAAACACCGTATTATTTCCTGATCAAAAACCTGTTGAGGCGGCATAAATGGCCTCAATGTTTATTTAAGGAACCTCATTAGAAGTTTTTTAAATAAACAACTGTAAAGTCTTCTGCTCTTGGAGATGAGATGCAAATAGAATTTGAAAAAGACAAAAACTTATCTGAAATTGTCGCAAAATTAAAAGCTCACTTTAATCCACTAAAGATTTATCTTTTTGGCAGTCGTGCTCATGGGACTGCCAATTCTGATAGTGATTATGATTTGTTCTTAGTTGTGAAAGAATCCAATCAGCGTCCAATAGAAAGAATGAAAAAAGCCCATGAAATTTTATGGGGCTGCAAAGCCCCAGCGGATATTTTTATTTATACAGAAGTGGAATTTAATGAGTATAAGGATGAATTTAGCTCCATTGCTAACACCGTTGTCAATGAGGGCGTGGAGCTTTGACTTGAATACATTATCAAAAGCCGCCAGAGAATGGTTTGCAAGCTCAAATGAGGATCTTCGAGGGGCCACAGCTCTTCACGGCTTGGGTTCGAAAGAATATTTAAGACTTGTCCCTTATCTTTGCCAACAAGCCGCTGAAAAAGCTCTTAAGGGATACCTTGTTTTTAGGAAAATAAAAGTGGTAAAGACTCATGACTTGCGAACACTGAGTGATTTAATTTTACCCTTAAATCCAGAGCTCGATGCGATTTTAAAAGAAGCCTCACAGCTCACGCCATTTGCAACTCAATTTCGTTATCCTGACGCCGCTAAAGGTGAACCAACAGTTGAAGATTCCGAGTTTGCCTTAAGGGTAGCGAAACAAGTTTTCAACAAAATGGTGTCTCTGATTCCGTTTGATTCTTCGTTTAAATTTTAGCAAAAAAATTTTGAAAATTGATTCTCATCACCAGCAAATTTTTTTTTGAATACCCGATTACTTGTCCCTTCTAATGCGGTCAGGGCCTTTAGGTCGTGATCTTTTCCCTCTGCGAAAAGACTACAGTGAATGTTATATATTTGTTATACAAAAATTATACAAATGTATAACTCTTTGATATTATGAGCATATGAATGAATCATTAAAGTCCATATTAAAACGGCACAAGAAGGCAAAAAGCGCAAAAAAGTTGGTTGCGATACGAATCCCTGGAGAATTACATCAAATGCTAGAAGCGCTCTCTAAGGAGACCGGGGCTTCTTTTACTGACGTTGTCATACAAACTTTAATTCGTGGTTTGGAAAAATAGATCCTGGGTTGAGGCGCCAAAATAATTGGACACTTCTCCTACAAAATGTGCACCCGACTAAAAATTGACTTTGGTTTGCTCAATATTAGTAATTTATTTTTTCAAAAATAAGTCTGCGACTATATTCAATATTTTTCTAACTAAGTAAAGTTTATTTGTAAGCATCTTTACAATAATAAATTGGATAGTCCAGAATTTATCTACCAGGTTTGACATAGTTTCCTCCCAACGACACCCTTGTAAATCCAAACAACCACTAAGGAGGATGGATGAAGAAACTAATATTAATTACATTGACACTTTTGCAAACGAGCGCGCATGCGGCTTTTGACGTAGATAATTACGGTACTAATTATCGCGAAGACATGGTTATCCCTGTTGTAAAAGATAAGACAAAACTAACTGATGCAGTGGCCGGTACGGTAGTCTATGATAGCACTGCCGGTGCATTTTTTGGTTTACCAGTCGGCGGCGATGCTGCCACCTCAAACAACTGGGCACAATTGTCAACTGCACAGGGTACCAATGCAGTATCGAGCGGCGGAACAGAGAGAATTGAAAGAGCAAATATTACTTGTTCTTCGGGTTCTTCTGTCAATCGCTTATCAACTACTGCTTGGATAACGGTTGGAAACATTGCTTCAGGAAGTTGTACACTGACATTTGCTACGGGAACGTTTTCAGGAACTCCAAGTTGCACAGTTGGTCACAATACTTCCGGCCTAGGATATTGGGCAAACATTTCGGCGAGTAGCTCAACTGCAGGTACAATTCGAGGCACAAACTGGAGCGGCGCTTCGATACAAAATGACACGAGTTACAGTGTAGATGTTATCTGTATGGGACCTAGATAAATATAATTTTATCTTCTCTGTAGGGATGTCAGTTGAAGACAGCCCTACAGCTTTGACGCTAAAAATTGGCGTATAATTCTCTTTAACCAAGCTCCATAGATCCGCATTTTTACCCAAGGGGAAGCCCAAGGATCAGCGATCGGAACTTGATTCACTTTAACCGTAGGAATTTGTATCGCATATTTTATCTGTGGATTCGCAATATCGAAAACTTTTCTGACATCCTTTCTTACTAAGTCGTCTGGATAACGACCATGAAATTCTTTAATTTCATCGCTGGAAGAAAGTTTCTGTCGAAATGCAACAGCGTCAGAAGAATTTCCTTTAAGGCCAACGATCAAAAGATTTTGGGGCGAACGTCGGAAACAATACGCTTCTAATAATGTTATGCCATGGTCAGAAAATTGTTTTTGTACACAATCTAGGTAGTGATGATTGCGACTGATATCTACACCGCCTCGATAATGTTGAAAAATCAGCAAGCCAGAGGGCCGAACAAATTTCGAAGCCTGAAGAAGGATTTCTAAATAAGGCTTTTCATTTCCAGGCCATGAAATTTGGTTAATGTCTTCCCACTGCCCTCGCGCAAGTTTGAAATTTTCTTGGATTGTTTCCCTTCTGATTTCATCTGGATGGAAGCTACTTACGTAAATGCAATCAAAGATTTGATTTAAGTATTCTCCTAAAATCAGGGTTGAAGCATCGCCAACAAAAAAACTGAGATTTTTAGGTTGTGAAGTAGTGGCCTGCGCCACCAAGCTTAATTCGTTTGATCCAAACTTGAGCGGTGAATCCAAGTCATTAAGAGCTAGGGTACAGCCAGCATCGTGAAACCAAAATTCCTCAAAAGAATTTCCACAGCCCAACGAGAGAACAGTTTTTTCTTTCAATTGATAACGATTCACGATGCCCTGCATGGACTGTCGACATTTTAGTGCCATTTCCCGGGGGACAGAAGATTCGGGTCTTCCGTCCAAGACCCCCTTAAAAAAATCATCCTGATTTAGTGAATAGCTATATATTTCTTCGGTCATATTATCCTCAGATGGTGAATTTGTACTATTGCCACCCAGTCAAGGCAACGCCAAATGCTAGCGGTGTAGCTGGTTTTGTAGCGTTTTACTTCTAACTACATTGACCAACTACAAACCGTAGCAACTGGTGGGTTTTAGCGTGATTTATCGGGATGTTTGGTGAGATGAACCCAAAGCCGATTTGCTATTTAAATAATTGTTTTTGCTTCTGAATGTTTCGCTTTTTAAAAATTTGGATTTTGCTTCGAAAAGCGATGTCGAATTTGGTAGGGGCTTAGGGACTTGAACCCCAGATCCTCCGGTTATGAGCCGGATGCTTTAACCAACTAAGCTAAGCCCCCACCGTATTTTTACTATAGGGCCTGCCGAAATCATTTTCAAGTTCTCTCGAACTTAGGGTTACTTTTTATTTTCTTTTATTTTCGATACACAGCTCCTACCACAGTGTCGTGCCGGAGAGAGGAAAGGGCTTTTTACTCGCCGTTCGTTCAAATTTTTATGCTAATGACTCGACGCAGGCCTAAAGTAAAAGTACCAGGTACTTATTTGGGTACTTATTTTGGCAATTGTTTTTGATTTCTCAAGAGTGAATCAATCTCTTCGACATTTCCGCCGGACTCAATCACGAAGATCGCAAAAGCCGCGTATTTGGCATCGACTCCACGTCCACTTACCATCCATTTGTCGTAAATCTCCCGTAACTTTTTAAGATCGCGAGCGTATATTGCGGCATGAAATTGCCACCATGCATTTTCGTTCGATCCGTAATTGCGCTCGAGGGAGCTTTTAACAAAACCTTTTTCATGCCAAAATGTCAGCTTTGGAAGAAAGTGGCCTTCGCGTTCCAACGTGGTTTTAGTTTCACGCTTCCGCTTTAAGCCATCCTCGAGTTCGGCTGTGAAGTCTGCGATACTTTTATCTTGTGGCAGGCCTTTTAAAAACTGAATTGAACCCAGAAACGCGGATTCTGGAATTAGAATTGCCAAGTTATTGGGAATAAAGATACTCAAGGAGTCAGATGGATTAGGATTTTTGAAAATTTTCTTAAAATGACCCAGGATAAATTCAACATCTCCAGAGATTAGTGCAAATTTCAGACTTAAAGAAGTATTGAATATTATTTTCCGTGGATGCCTCTCGACATCCTTTTCATCGGATACGTCGTAGCGAGTATCAAATAGGCGTTGGGCAATCGACTTACAGTACTTTGGATCATCTAGGATCTTGGCGGCTTCCAGCATTATTTCAGCATTAGAAAAATTTCTTTTCTGAATTAGAGATTCAATTAACGACACAATTCTATTTTTTATTTCGCTGTTTGAAGGAGTGACTACATAACGGTAGCTAACGCTGTCCCGAGCGAATCGGCCAACGAGCGTCGATGCTGATAAAAGCGCTTTCAAAGCCAGATAGTCATAATCCTCAAATTCCTTCGCAAAACGCATATCCATTCTTTCAAAAATGGCACCGCTGGCGATCAAATCACTAAAATCCATTAAAAGTTTTTCGGCTTTTTCTTTAAATGGCCCCGTGATTTCGATCAGGGCGTTTAAACCATCGGCGATGTAATTATGATTGCGATTGTGAAATATATATTGAGCAATGGCAAGCCTGCCTATCTTCATTAACATTTCATTTTCATTCAATTCGACCGCCAGTTTGGTTGCTTCGCCAAGGTGTCCATAGCGCAAAACCTCAAGAAGAGCCTCGCGTGCTAGGTCCTTTTGATCGGCAAGAATCGCCATCTTTAAGGCGTAGACCGTATTGAACTCGGCTGACCCCTCGATAATGTTGCCCGCAGAAATTTGTTCTTTCTCTAAATGATGGAAAGTTACGAAATCAGAAATTGACTTACCAGGATGTAAAATGCCCGTGTTGTTGGGTACAACTTTAGGAGATACTTCCGATAGTGAAAACTGCTTTTGACCCGCTTTTGCTCTTTCTAAATATTTTTCGATTTTAGGACGCACTATCCGTGTCATTTCCTCTTGATCCAATCCCAGCTGTTTCATACCTGTTAAGGATTCGGTATCAGAACTTTGTTCGAAATCTCGAATCAAAGCGCGCATTATTAGGGTCTTATCATCCTGGCGAACGGCAGAAATTCGGGACCTAATCGGTAACTTTTCATGGGTAATAAAAAGGTTGGCGCATTCTTTGGAGCCAGCGTATGTTGTCGAAACAATTAACAGAGGCCCCCAAAATGGAGCCATTAGTTTTATTAAGATATATATAATGGTTTTAAAGGCCATGTCCAACTGATGATGCGAAGCTCGTTCCAGCAGTTTGACGTATTGCAGGCCAAAAAGTTCTCAGGCACCATTAAGAATCAATAAACGTCTTTAGCTTATTCGAGCGGCTGGGATGACGCAGCTTACGTAACGCTTTCGCCTCGATTTGACGAATACGTTCGCGGGTTACGTTGAAATCCTGTCCCACTTCCTCGAGCGTGTGATCGCTTTCTTCACCGATACCAAAACGCATGCGAAGAACTTTTTCTTCGCGTGGGGTAAGGGTGGAGAGCACGCGGCGGGTTTGTTCTGCCAAGTTTAGATTTACTATCGCCTCAGAGGGGCTAATTACCATTTTATCTTCTATAAAATCCCCGAGATGTGAATCTTCTTCTTCACCCACCGGAGTCTCTAGACTGATCGGTTCTTTTGCAATCTTGAGGACTTTACGAACTTTATCAACAGGCATATCCATCTTTGCCGCAATCTCTTCGGGCACTGGCTCGCGACCTAACTCTTGGACTAAATAACGGCTTGTACGAATCAATTTGTTGATTGTCTCTATCATGTGAACAGGAACGCGAATGGTTCTGGCTTGATCAGCAATGGCGCGTGTGATCGCTTGGCGAATCCACCAAGTTGCGTAAGTCGAGAATTTATAACCTCGGCGATATTCAAATTTATCAACGGCTTTCATCAAGCCGATATTTCCCTCTTGAATCAAGTCCAAGAATTGTAATCCACGGTTTGTGTACTTTTTTGCGATCGAAACCACGAGTCGAAGATTTGCCTCGACAAGTTCTGATTTCGCACGATCGGCCTCGCGCTCACCTTTCCAGATTGCAGTATGAGTGTCGCGGATCCAGGTAAAGCTCATCGCTGTTTCTTTTTCCAAACGCTCCAGGCGAACGGCAGCAGAACTCGCCATTTGATAATGGCCTCTGAATTTATTGAAATTGATTCCCAACTCTTGGGTCATTTTCATAAGCTCTTTATCGTTTTGCGAAACGAGGTTGTAGCGGGTCTTAAGGGCTTCTAAATCTTTGGAGAAAGTTTTCTCAACTCCCTCTTTAACTCTTCTTCTGAGAGTTGCCATACGGTTTACAAGATTTTTAAATTTAATAACGATGCGGTTGATGGTTTTACGATTGAAGTTAATGGATTCAAATTTACCCATTAATTTTTCATTGTATTTACGAATTTCAACCATCGCCGCTTCCGCATCGACTTTAGTGACGTTCTCATTTCTTAAAACCGTGAACGGCTTTTCAACTTTTTTCTGATAGGCTTTTACTTCACCTATGAGCTCATGAATTTTCTCAATGTACTCTTGTTCGTCGTACTGTGTTTCTTCGTCTTCAAGACCACGGAAAATGGATTTTACCTTGATCCTGCCTTCATCAAGAAGCTTTCCTAGCGAAATGATTTCGTGGGTTCCGAGAGGAGAACAAAGCATAGCACGTACGATCTCGCGTTCCCCTTTTTCGATGCGTTGAGCGATTTCGACTTCACCTTCACGAGTAAGAAGCGAAACACCACCCATTTTTTTTAGGTACAAACGGACAGGGTCGTTACCCTTAACGTCTTCAGCGGTCGCTTCTTCGCCGCCTTCTTCTGACTCCTCAGCTTCTTCTTCAGCGTCAGCCAAAAATTCCTGCTCTGTCTCTTCGGGCTTTCCCGTTTCCAGTGAAGAAACGATCTTCGCCCCGCTCACCTCAAGAGTTGACATCAACATATCAAGAACCGAAGCAGCGATAACTTCCGGGGGAAGAGTCTCGTTGATTTCTTCAATGCTAATCTGGCCGTTGTCTTTAATTTTTTGTGCAAGCAGCTTAATTTCTTCTTTTACCAAGGCTTCCTGCTCAGCAAGAGAAAGTTCTTTAATAGCTTTTGCTTTCGAATTACCCGTAGTTTTATCCTTCTTCATTCCACACCCTTAAGTAACCTATGTGCCTAAAATTCCGTGTTTCTTCTTGTTTATATTCATAAATTGTTCCAGCTCTTGGGGAGTCGCATTTTGCTGGAGCTTGTAATGCATTTCCTTAGCTTTTTCCTTGTACTTTTGACTACGTATCCAGTTTACACAGTCGACAAAAAGCTTGTGCGCAGTTTTTGCGTCCGCATACGAAGATGACCTTTTTTCGTAATGCGTGACAATACTGGGCGTGTCGACCATTGAACTTATATACCCCGCTAACTTATTAAAATCATCAGGAAAATGCTCCAAGTAATTTTTAGCCAACGATACGACTTTTGCAAATCCTTGCGAACTTATTTCTGAGACTTTTTCCTGGTCCAGTTTGGCGATGTATTCAGCCGATTTTAACATCAAACCCATCAGGTCTAGTTCAGCCCTAGACAAGCCTTCTAAGTTCACTTTTTCTGTTTTTGTCGCCTGTTCTGTTGACTGCTTTTCAGCTCCAGTCGGGTTAATTTCGGCAGTCGTTTGTTGTTTATTTTGATCTAGGGCTTTGAGCAGCCAAGAATTTTCCACTCGAAGACGTAAACAAAGTTCGTTGAGATAAAGTTCACGGAGAGCCTGATTTTTAATGGCGTGCAAGATCGGAGCCACTTTTTGTACGATCTGAATTTTTTCATAATTTTGATAAGAGAAATTCTTCATCCAAAAAGTAAGAAGGCCCAGAAACATTTCCTCTGATTTTTGCAATGCTTCCTGAAATGCAGGTTTTCCACGCTCTTGAATGTATTCATCGGGGTCAAAGTCATCGGGTAGCAAACACCATTTTGGCAGTAAATCATTGGAGAGAAGGATGGCAAGGCTACGTTCAGCGGCTCTAATTCCGGCTGAGTCGCCGTCAAAAAGAACAAGAACGTTTTTGGAAAATCGTTGTAAAAGACGGCAATGATCGTGAGTAAGAGCCGTCCCAAGAACAGCGACAACATTCTTAATTCCTGCTTGGTAGAGCGCGAGAAAATCCATGTAACCTTCGACCACGATTACTTGGTCTTCAGCGCGAATGTGTTTGGCCGAGTGATTGAGTCCGAACAATACCTTGCCTTTGTGAAAAAGAGGGGTGTCAGGGGAGTTTAGATACTTTGGGGTATCTTCATCACGCAAACCCCTGCCGCCGAAACCAAGTACTTCACCGGTATTAGCGATAATTGGAAACATTAGGCGCGACCTAAAATAATCGTAAAAACGCGCATCCTTGCGGCGAACCAAGCCTGCGGATTCTCCTACATTCATTTGAATTTTGTTTTTTACTAAGGCTTGCACCATGAAGTTCCAACTATCAGTAGCCCAACCGAGTTCAAATTCAGAAACTATTTCTTCGCTCAGCCCACGCTTCTTCAAATAAGCTTTAACAGGCGAAGTCGGTGGAAGTTTTTTTAATTCTTTTGCCCAGGAGTCTTTGGCGAGAGCGTTGATGGAATACAATTGATTTTTCTCGTCGCGCTTTTTTGCAGACTCGGGATTCGCTTTTTCAGGGATTAGGATTCCTGCTTTGTTTGCCAGAGTCTCAATAGCTTGTGGAAAGCTCATGCCTTGGTACTCAATTAAGAAAGTAATGAGATTTCCGCCCTTTTGACAGCCAAAGCAGTGATAAATTTGTTTGTCTTCCGACACCGAGAAGGAGGGAGTTTTTTCACGGTGAGACGGGAAAGGACAAAGGCCCATATAAGTCGAACCTGAGCGCTTTAACTGCGTAAAGCTCGAAATATAATCGACGATATTATGCGCGTTACGAACGCGTTCGATAAAATCTTGGTCAAAAGCCATCTAAATTTTTATCCCAGTTTTGCTTTAACGAGTTCGCTTACAATTTTGTTATCAGCGGCACCGGCCGTGCGAGCTTGCACTTCCTTCATGACTGCGCCCATTTGTTTTATAGAATTTGCGCCCAAGGCTGCGACCACTTCAGAAACTATTTTCTCAACGGCTTCGCGGCTCATTTGTTGGGGCAAATATTTTTCTACAACTTTCAGCTCGGCACGTTCTTTGTCTGAGAGATCTTTTCTTCCCGCTTTATCAAATTGTTCAATGGATTCTTGGCGCTGCTTAACTGATTTTTTGAGGACGGAAAGAACTTCACTTTCGTTCATTGGTATGCCGGCTGGCAATTCCATTTCGCGGTTTTTAACGGCAGCATTTAGCATCCGCAAAACGCCTAGGGTGAGTTCATCTTTCGCTTTCATAGCTGTTTTAATGTCCTCTAAAATTTGATCCCTAAGCGCCATGACTACCTCGAAATAAAATAAAAACTACCAACGAGTTCTTGTTTTCTTTAGAGCTCTTTTACGAGCTGATAAAGATTTCTTTTTCAAACGCACGCTACGTTTTTCGTAGTGCTCACGTTTTTTAATTTCGGAAAGAATACCTGATTTTTCGCAGGTTTTTTTGAAACGACGGAATGCTGCCTCGAAAGACTCTCCATCTCTTACGCGTACTAATGCCAAAAAATATCACCCGCCTCTCAATTTGGAAGCTTAAGGAGTTATCAAAGTGGTTTAAAATGCGCAATTAGGAATTGCTTTACAGGTAGCGTCAAATATGCCAAAAGAGTCCAGTTATGGAAATTTCCAGAGACGATATCAGTCACCAAAAGTGGATGGAAGTCGCGCTGCAAGAAGCACGCCTCGCATTTGACGAGGGCGAGGTTCCTGTCGGGGCTGTTTTAGTTAGGAATGGCGAACTCGTGGCGAGGAATCATAACCGTCGGGAGAAAAATAACTCGGCCATTGCGCATGCCGAGATTTTGGTCATCGAAGAGGGGAATCGCCAGCTCGGAACATGGAGGCTGAGTGAATGTACACTTTATGTGACGCTTGAACCGTGTGTGATGTGCGCGGGGGCAGTGGTGAATTCGCGGGTATCAACGGTGGTGTATGGTTGCAAAGACCCGAAGGCCGGGGCGGTGGAGTCCTTGTATCAGATTTTGGGGGATCAGAGATTGAATCACCGGCCAGAAGTTATTGCTGGAGTTTGTGCAGAGGAAGCGTCGGCGGTGTTGAAAACTTTTTTTGTGGAACTACGCAATTCTAGAAAATCTTTTTTTGCGAAACTTGACCGCCACTTCAGTGGCGGTCGGGGTTGACTTCAAAATAAATCGAGTTTTTGCCACCCAATTTTTTGTAGGTTCCCTTCAATCTCTACTTCCATTTCGGTCTGGCAAGTAGGTGAAGCTATAACCTCTGGGTTGATCGGAATTGAGACTAACTCGGAGCGCTCACTCCAATGAGTTATCCAACGGACATGTACTTGTTTGTGGGTGGGTGATTTGTTGTATTCGTCGAAGGAGAGGTACAAGTAGTATCCCGAAAACTCCAATTGTTCCGAAGGTGATCGGCGTCGTCCTTTGCAAACAAATTCTGCGATATCTTTTATTGAAGCAGTTTTGTTTGTTCCGTTATCAAATGAATATTTGACTCCTCTAATTTTAAAAAGGTACGTGTTGTTTTCAATAACGAGGTTATTGGCGGTATTGATCGAGCCTTTTGTCGTTGGCAGATCAGTTCCAATAAGAGCAAAAAGTCCGTTTGCTCCCTTCGAAATAAAGTAGTTTGAGTACAGGTATCCGGTAATTTCCCGTGCCCGTTTGCTTTCTTGAAATACGTAGTTTTCAGAACCATTTTTAATTTCTTTGGCAGGTAACATCGCGTAAACAACTTCGTGCATAACAAGTGCCGAAGCATTTTCTTTATCAAGCTTGTCAAATCTAGGTTTTGAAATGCGAATGGTGTGGGAATTTCGGATTGCAAGTTGAACTAAATTTCTACGGTCAATGTCAACGTCACTGCCGTCGTCGTCTTGGACGTCCGTTAAGTTTGCGTCGATGAGTCTCCATGTATATAACTCTATCCCTTTAAGAAGAGCAATTGCAGTTAGCTTGTCGTAAGCGTAAATTTCCGATAATTTCTGTGCCACGAGTGACGAGATCTGTTGATCCAATTCAGGTAAGGCATTGGTTACCCGCCGTAGGAGTGTAGAGTTAATTTTTACGTTTCTATTGAATATGGGCGCTTGATGAACGCCATATTCAAATAAATCTAGAAGATACGTTTTAGAATACACTTCCCCCGGTCTGTTAGGCTTAGGAAAAGTTAATTCAATACCATCCCCGCCGCCACCATCGCGTGTGCCTTCGCGACTAGCGGCGCCTGAAATAGCTGTTGTAAAAGTTAACACTAAACACAAAATGCGACCCAAAAACTGAGTCTTCTTAATTTTAAGAGAGATAGACATAAGTCCTCCAAAATCCAAAGGTTTATAATCAATTCCTGGGCCACATTTTAGCTAAAATTACGCGCTGCGATAGATTTATATAGTAAACTGTGTTAGAATTTATTTACTAATTAGTAAATTAAATAATTAAATAACTGAAATTATGAATATTTTTGAAATCGAGAATTATAAGAAAATTATCAAAAATCGCCTTTTAGGATTCCCCAAAAAGGGTTACGGTCAACTCAAAAAGTTAGCCACGTTTCTCAACGTCAATACGACTTTTATTTCGCAGGTGGTGAATGGAGAAAAAGATTTTAATCTCGAACAGGCCACCTTGGTATGTGAATTTCTGGGGCTCTCGGAATTAGAAAGCGAATATTTTTTATCGCTTGTGAGTTTTGATCGCGCCGGGAATGAGCCTTTAAGAAAATTTTTAAAAAAGCAGATCGCAAGTATTCGCATGAAGGCAGAAAAATTGTCGCAGCGTCTAAGTGTCAATGCGCAGATTCAAGAAGCAGACAAAGCTATTTTTTATTCGGATTGGATCTACAGTGCCATTCGGCAGATGACAGCGGTTAAGGGTTTTCACTCTTTGGAAGCGATTGCAGAAAAATTTCAGCTCTCACGCAAACAAGTTGGTGAGGTCATGGCTTTTCTTTTACGAACGGGTTTGTGTAAAGAAGAAAATGGAAAGCTTCAAGTGGGGCCCAGTAGTACCCATCTGGGAGCTGAGTCTCCGTGGGTGAAATCACATCACTCAAATTGGCGGCTGCGCGCCATTGATGTTATGAGCGAAAATGCCAATGAAAACCTTCACTACAGTTCGCCGATGACCTTGTCTTTGAAAGACGCGCAGAAAATTCGGGCGATTATTGTGAGTGGAATTGAATCGGTCTCTAAAATAGTAGATGACTCGCCTTCCGAAGAATTGTTTTGTTTCAATGTTGATTGGTTTCGGGTGGTGAAAAAATAACATGCGACTTTGTCATTTCAGTTTTTTGGGGAGGAAGGAGCTCTCGTCTCCTTCCTCTGTTCTCGGGACCTAAGGTCATATACTCAGTAAATATACTCAATTGAGCTAGCTCTTTGGGCGCGATACTGAGTGCCATTGACTTTATCAAACATCAAAGTGACCGAGCAGG
>FRDC01003571.1_pt1 | contig 28757 bp, 35 predicted proteins | sample 1106171 | NCBI WGS metagenome assembly FRDC01 (sample SAMEA3930566, study PRJEB13176) | freshwater metagenome | biome: Drinking water system; feature: drinking water; material: water | place: Singapore | collected 2014-12-20 | reverse complement strand
TGTATTGGTCACCCTCTCACCACTAGATAAAAAGTGTAAAGGCATAGCGACTAGAGGTTTTTGTATTTTGTAAAACACAGCACTATAAAAATCTGATATACCGAATCTTCTAAAAAAATCTTCTAGACTCTCAAGTGACCCTTTTCTTTCCAAAACAAAAATATTTGCATTATGGAAAACTCCATCTTTACAGAAAAAAACTGGAATATCTTTAGAAATTCTTTTTATTACTTCATCAAATCCATTTATTTTACTAAATTTTGATCTGACGACCATTCTTCCCAAAATTTAACAATTTTTACAAAAATAGTCAATATACTTCTATTTAAAATATACGGTTATCTCCAAAGCATCATCATTTTCTGGCAATCCAGATGGATTGTCTTTTTTTAAAATAAGAGAACCTCTCTTACTAAATTCTCCGATATATTCTGGTTTTTTGAAATTTAAAACTGCTTCAAAAGGGACAAAATCTTCAGTCATCCACTCCCCATCTGCCTTAGCTATTCCCTCTGCTATAATAAGTCCATCCCAGTTTGTTAGAATAACTGGAAAACTTGCTTCAAAAAACCAATACCCTCTTGCCTGCCCTTTTATAACAAGCGGTGATTCAATTTCTGTACCATCTTTTGGTTCAAAAAGTTTTATAAGATTATCTTTTGATGTTTTTGGACATTCACTAAATTCGCAATTGGGACCTTTTCTGCTTACATAACTCCCATCGGGACACATTTTTGCATCTTCTGTACAAAAAACCTGTTCATTACCATTTGGCAAATGATTCATTTTCAAATATAGAAAACCAAAAGCTATTATTAAAATAGAGAAAAATAAAATTATTTTTTTATTCATATTTTTAATTAAACAAAATCATCACCTGTATTTTACCACAAGTGATGATTCTGTTTAGTTCATAAAAAGATATTATGATAAGTGTTTTGAAACAAGTTTTGTCATTTCAAACATAGAAACTGTCCCTTTTCCACCAAAAATTTTCTTCAATTTATCATCCCCATTGATATTCCTTTTATTTTTCTGATCTTGAAGACCATTTTTCTTGATATAAGCCCAAAGTCCTTTTACAACCTCTGATCTAGGCATAGGACCTTTTCCTACTACCGCCTCAAGGTCTGCACTCAAAGTCATTGGCTTCATAAACGCTGAATTTGTTTTCGCCATATTGTTTTATTTTATTGACCAAACATTAACTTGTAAGACAAATAAAGTATACCATATATGGATTTAAAGGTATAGCAAGGTTGCCAACAATAAACATATTACTAAAACTTTCATTTTTATTATTTTTATGTAATATATCTAAAGATGTTATACAAAGAAGGTACTTTAATTTTTGTAATGAGAAGAGATTTTGGTTATCCTCAAGTTTTGCTTGGCAAAAAAAAGAATTCAAAATTTGGAAATGGGACAATGAATGCTTGTGGTGGCACTCTAGAAAAGGATGAATTAAAAGAAGATTGTGCAATAAGGGAGCTTAGAGAAGAAACTGGTCTTATTGCAGAAAAAAAAGATTTAATCTACATTGGAGAAATAAACTTTTTTACTAATGGTGTCTTAGATTTCAAAGCTTATTTATTCAAATTATATAGTTTTTATGGTAAGCCCATCGATACAAAAACAATGTTTGATCATAGATGGTACAAAGAAATAGAAATACCTATAAATTATATGATGGAGGGAGATAAACATTGGTTTTACAGAGCATTTAATGCTGAAACTGAAAAGTTATATGCAGATGTGTATTATAGGCAAAGAGGTCAAGGTTTTATAGAAATAAAGTTCAAGAAAACTCCGTAGTAGGAGTTTTTTAATTTAACATAACTCTACGAAGTATTTGACTTGCAATACGAGCATCTTCTAAAGCATCATGTTTACCTCTTTTTGGAATACCAAATTCTTGAAAAATACTATCTGACCTTATATCCCCTTTATATCCATTTTTCAAAAGATATGTATAAGCAATTGGCCAAATATCTAAAAAATGATAATCATATAGATTTTGGTCAATTGAAGCGGAAGAAATAATGGTCCTAAAATGCCTAAAATCTATATCAGCTATAAATGATCCTAACAAAATATCACTACCAAAAATTTCAAAAACTTTTTTACCAACTTCAGCTTGAGACGGCGCATTATCAAGCATATCTTGAGTAATACCACTACTTAAACTTGGTTTACCTTTCATATCAAAATAAATATAACTTGAAAAAATTTTCTTTTCTTCAAGAGTATCTTTATCTAAAAGAACAGCTCCAATTTGTTTTGGCCCAACTCCACCCTCAAAATCAATTATAAGCAAATCTTTCAAAAACATAATAAAAGTTATTGTATCATAAACTATTTATTTTAAGCCAATAGAAACAAAAAAGGCTCCTGACCCCATTACATTCATGACTTAATTATATAGTAAATTTCGACAAAAAGGTACCTGACCCCATTATCCCTGCATGACTTAATTATATAGTAAATTTCGACAAAAAGGTACCTGACCCCATTATCCCCATTATCCTAAGAATAAAATAGTAAGTCTTATTTAATCTTAACTATTGATTCAGTTACTTTGTCGTAAGTATAGTTAATAATCTCTCCTTTTATAATTAATTCGATTACACTTCCTATCACCATTATTGGTGCAATAAACCATTCTTTCGGGGTGTAGTTCTTTCCGTTGTTGTCAGTGATTTCAATGTCTAAACAGGAATCACTAAAGAAGCGATGTATTAGTCTTTCAAACCTTTGAGGATTCATGTTAAAGCATCTATAGGTCGCAACGATAGACACTGGAGCCATAAGATAAGTTGGATCTTGTTGAGCGTTCTTAATACGGTCTTCTACACTTGTGGTCGAAAATCCAATCTTGAAAAGATTTTTTGTAGTAGCAATTCTAGGATTGTCACTTAATGACTTGAGTACATAAATATAGCCAGTTTCTGAATCACCATCTTCAACATTTACGATATCTTGATTATCTTTTACGGCATAACCTGCATCAGACAACCTCTTTCCAAGTGACCGCAAAAGCACACTTGATTCAGTACCGTTTTCATAAATACAACGAGTTCGTCGGTTTATTTTTTGACTGTTTCCTCGATACGGATCATAAATCTTTTCTAGGTATATCAAAACACCACTAAGAACAAAAAAGTCTCCTTGTTTCATTTCGCTTTCAACGAAAGTAGCAAGTTTTTTGGTGCCGTTTTTTAAATCTCTTTGAACTTGTGAAAATAGATATTCATACTGATCGAAATCAGCACAAATTTCTCTTTGAGCAACGAAGTCAGGATCAGAACGATCTTGTCGTATTTCTGGAACATTTTTTATTTTAAAAACTGAACTATCTTCAATAGAAAGTAAGTCTAGATCATCGTCTTCAAAAATATCACTTACGGTATCAATATCTTTTTTCTCAATCTTTAGCAGACCGTGAGTATCATGCTTTTCTAGGAAGTACCTTTGTTCCTTGTTTTCTCTGATGTGCTTAAGTCGGGATGCGAGCTTGTGTTCATGAATATCTCCGCCACTTTTCGGCTCGACATTATGTACTGCAAAGAACTCATTTATCTCCATAAATGATTCAGTTAGCCGATCATCGGGTGTCGCAGAAACAGCCTTCTTCTCTAGATCGAGAAGTCCTAAATCGTCATCGTTTATTAAATCTAGTAAATCGTTTTTATCCATATTAATTTTGAATTTGTTCAGCCTTGAGCTTTTTCAAGTACAATACCGCTTCCGCCAAACGTTTCTCGAGTGGATCAGATGAAGATACTTCTGGCTTTCGACCTGTTTGTATGGTGAACTCCTTAGCTTTAGGCCATAGGATTTTAACCTCTTCTGGTGTCATCTCGATTCGTGATGAATCAATTGTATCCTGAATGACCTTAAGGATACTTGAAGTCACTGATTTTGAGAGAATCTCAAAAGCTTCTTGGAACGGATTGATACTATCGATGAGATCAATATTAAGATCATCGATATTCACAAACTGGCCTGCCATACGGACAAATTTCTTATCTCCAACTTGTTTGATTTCTCCGTTTTTAATTACAGAATCAACAACAACGTGCTGACGAACTTCCTCTACTTCAAGATCTGTTAGATCAGGATATTTCATCTGAATGATCTTTGGGATCATTACTTTGTTTATTACCTCTGGATCAACATTTCCAGGCAATGCCTTTATCATTTGGTCATCTTGAAGAATTGAAGCTTTGAGGTCATTGATATCAGATTCAATAATATCTCTAACACGATCCGTACTTGGAGCTTTAAATCCGTTTATCTTTATTTCGCCTGGATTAAAGGTGGTGTCATCGTTTGGAAATCGTGGTTTGAAATTGTAGTGAGGAGCCATTACTTGTTCCATGAGCAAAGAACAAGTAATGGCTTTGAGCATGTTGTTTACTGACACCTTAACCTCGCTATCTTTTGCATCAGGTTGAGCAATAAGGTTGGTGAATTGTGCATGGGTTTTGTTTGCACTATCACGAGTACAACGACCAATGATTTGAATGATCTCAGTAAGAGAACTACGATAACCAACGGTCAAAGCATGCTCACAATATGGCCAGTCAAAACCTTCCTTTGCCATACCAAGAGCAATGATGATATCCATATCATCTTCTTTTCGCATAGTACGGAGATAGTTTGAAATCTTGTCTCGATCAACAGAGTCATCTACAAGATTCGCCACCTTGAGCATTTTTCCGTCACCGTCACGCTTTACATAGATAACTCCAGTCTCATGATCTTGATGATCTACTTCTCCAAGAATGTCCAAGATTAGATCAACTTCGTTGAGTTTGTCTTTTGTTGATTCTCCAGAATTTACGTTTGGAATATGTAAAATAGTTTTCTTGTTTTTATCCAAAACTTCAGCAATAGCTGATGTGTACTTGCCTTGATAAAAGTGATACCCAATACCTAAAGTTTTTAGGTATGTATAACCGTTCAACTGTTGGTAATAGTTGTAGGTAACTTTTTGAAACTTAGCTTCATCTTGAGGTAAAAGAACTGCAACGCCATCTCCTCGGAAATATGATCCTGTCATAGCAATAATGTGTGCATTTGAGTTCGTCATTATTCCGTGTAGAACTCGCCCTAAAATACTGCTTTCCTTATCAGCAGACACATGGTGAAATTCATCTATAGCAATGAGTGTGTCATTGAATTTTGCATCTTCAATTTGTTCACACGCAAAACGCAGAGTGGCGTGAGTACAGATGAGAATCTTCTCATCGTTATCCATAAAATTCTTGAACGCTTCGACTTTCCCTTTGGCATTATCAAGACCTGGGGTACAAAGGTTATATGCATCATTTGGCTTCCAATCTGCGAAAAACCCACTATCAGTTAGGTTGGTTTCACTAAATGATCCACCGATTGATTTTTCAGGAACGGTGACAATTACTTTTTTGATACCTTGATTAGTCAGCTTATCTAGAGCAAGGAACATCAATGCTCGAGACTTTCCTGACGCTGGAGGAGCTTTTAAAAGTAGGTATTGTGCTGTTCTTTTTTCAAATGCTTTTGCCTGCATTTCACGCATACCAAAACTATTGATTTTGGTACTTTCTCCTGTTTGGGCGTATGTTGCTTCTGCAACTTGAATGGTTTTCATAAAATTATCTGTTAGTTTTTCTAGTAATCATCTCCTCGTAAAGTTTGAACAAGTGAGCTAGTCGATCCTCGTCACTTTCAAACGGTTTGCTTCGGTATATCTGATCTATTGCTTGATCTAAATACCTGTGAGCTTCCCGTAATCCGTCAGGCATTTTATTTGGATCATATAATTCAGCTATTGTTTTGTCTGGATATCTTTCTCGCTCGCTGAGAATATTATATGCGTGGGTACTAAGTGCTTCTTTTTGTTTTTCTGTAATAGCAGGAAAAGGAAACGTATTGTACGACAATGCGGTCAGGTATCGAATACTTTCTCCTAATTTTCCCGAGGTTAACCTTACCCAGAGTAGATGCATTTTTGAACTTATTACTGAAAATATGTAGGTTGGCGGATCATAAATAACTGCTGCTGAACTCAAAACTATTACATCTTTTGATGAAAAACCTATTGGCATGTATTCTCTTCTTTCAGAAAAAACAATTGGAATAATTATTAAAGAATTTTTTGCAGTATGAGTATATCTAAATTGATGTGGTCTCTTAACAAGACCTCTTGCCACATCGCCACCGTTCATTCTAAATTCTCTAACTCGATTAATCCTTTCTGCAATTTCAGGTATTCGCTCTGCATCCTGACGGTCCTCATCATTAATCCATAGACACCACCTATCAATATGGTTAATGAATTCATCTGATCCAATTGCTCTTCTCAAAAACTTTCTTGAATCAGGGTATTGATTTTGGAGCTTATTCTTTTCTGTTGTGTTTAATGTTAAATTTCCAGCTTCATAAGGACTATTACCAGTAATCATGACTGGGAAATCAGAAATTGGTTTTAAAGATTTAGAAATATAAAAATCATCACCATTAACTAAGTAACCGTTTATATTTTTTACTTCCAATTTAATATTTCCTGTATAAAGATATTTTTTACCCTTAGATCTATTTCTTATGCCAATGATAGAACAAGTAACACCTGCTTTATTCTTTGCATTATTACTCCATGTAAAGGGCTTGTATGCAAAAAAGATTTCTTTGTTTAAAATTGATATTTTAGGCCACATCTGTTCGACCTGAGATCCTTCACATAACGAACTCGTAGTAACAAAAGCAAACTTACAACTGTCTGTTATGTACAAGGCCGCTTTTATAAACCAACAAGCAACATAATCCAATTCTTTATAATTACCGATTTTGTCAAAACAAATACCCATATCCTCTTTTTGCTCTTTAGATTGTGATTTACCTCCTAAGTAAGGAGGATTACCGACTACGTATATCTCATATTCATTACCTGACGGATCCTTACGAGAACACACTTCGTCCCAATCAATACGAGTAGCATTTGAACATACAATTTTCCCGCTTTCTTTTAGAGGAAGTGTGGGTTTCAATTTACCAAACTCTTCTTCAAATTTTACATTAATCTGGTGTTGAGCTAGATAGAGAGATAATTTTGCTATTTCATGTGCAAAATCGTCTATTTCAATACCATAGAAATTGTTTAAAGTAATACCAGACATAGTACTATTCCAACCCTCTTGTGTAGCAAATGAATTTTGCAAATTTAGCAACCTAATTATTTCAATTTCCAGTTTACATAATTCCTTATAAGAAATAATTAGAAAATTACCTGATCCACAAGCGGGATCAAATATCTTAATTTTTGAAACTCTCTCACGAAGTTTTGTAAGCTTCTTAATATCATTCCTTGAATTTTCTAGTTCCTCATAGAGATCATTCAAAAAGAGAGGTTCAATTACTTTCATAATATTCGGAACGGAGGTGTAGTGCATTCCAAGATTTTCTCGTTGCCCAGGATGAACAACTGCTTGAATCATGGATCCAAAAATATCTGGATTGATTGAATCCCAGTTCAATCTTCCACATTCAATAATCAACTTCCGTGAGTTCACTGTAAATGTTGGTAGCTTAATATTGATTTCAAAAAGACCTCCGTTTACATAGGGAAATTCAAGAAAGTGTGATGCAAATTTTGACCGATCTGAATCTTTTGTATTTAAAACATCAAACAATGTTGAGAAATAAGTGTCCATTTCACTACCATCTTCGTGAGTATGAGAAGTTACAGAGTTAGTAAACATTCCAACTGTAGGAAAAATACCTGTATCTTCAGCAAAGAAACAGAATAGAAGTCTCGAGAGAAAGATGTTTAGGTCATGACTATTGTTTTTATAGTACTCAGGATCATCAGTAACGATAGCCTGATACAACTTATCCATTTTGTAGGCGGCACGAATATCAGCAGGATTTTCATTTACATGCTGTGATTTTTCCATTCCGCACCATGGCAAAAAGAAAGCGTAATGCTTGCCAAGATCTTTTATTTGAATATCTAGAGTTTCCTTTGTTTTGGTATCAATAGCCAAAAACGTCTCAAAATCTGTGACGATAATAAATCGAGGGTTAAACTTGTATGAGGACTTATCTTTTGCGAGTGCATCGATTGCGACATGCTCATCTTCTTCAAGTGTTGTTATATGAAAAAGTACTTTGTTCTTAAGGATAATTTGATCATCTCTGCTAGATAACTTGTATGGGTTCTTAGAAAGTAAAGAAATAGTACTTTTAGGTAGCCCATATGCTGAAAGCAAATCAAAAAGAAACGTTTGTTTTGAAAAGTTTTGACTTAGATTTTCAAGATTCTCTTGTAGGGTTACTAAATTAATCATATTTTTATTTAAAAAGCTCTTCGGTTGAAACCTTAAGTGCTTTTGCCAAACTGGAGATAGTTGAAAGAGTTGGATTATTTTTTCCATTCTCGATATTGCTCACAAAAGATCGATCAACACTCAACATGCGAGCGAGTTCTATTTGGCTAATATCTTTTTTGATCCTAAGTTTTTTGAGATTTTCTCCCAACTTTTTGGCATCATCTTTCATACAAAGATTATAGCATAGTTTGTTGTAATATAAAACAACAAAAACACCACTCAAATTTGAGCGGTGTTTTTGTTTGTAAACTAGCTATCTTTGAGCTAGCTCAAGTTGGCTGCGGGGCTTGGACTCGAACCAAGATAACAGCTTCCAGAGAGCTGTGTCCTACCATTAGACGACTCCGCAATATTATAATATTATCATTAAACAATATCAAAAAGTAATAAGTTTACAAGAAATTACTATATGATTTTTTAGTTAAATAAAAGGGTGTGACCTGGACCCCAAAATTTTCATGCTAAACTTGTAATTAACAACTAACTAATTACAAACAAAATGAAGAAAAATAGAGTAGCACAAGAAGTAAAGGATCAGATACTAAATAGAATAAAAAATGATGGTTTAACTATCAAGCAGGCTTCCATGGATCACGGCATACCAGAATCAACTATACATACATGGATAGCTAGAAAGGTAGAAGGTCAACCTAGTTTAGGTGAAATAATTAAGTTAAAGAGGGAGAATGATCAACTTAAACTACTCCTAGGTGAAATCACTCTTAAACTATCAGAAACCCAAAAAAAGAAGTGAGAGAGAACCATAAGATATCAAAAGTTCTTAGGGCCAAAGAGCTTGGAGTATCAGTTAGAAGTTTGTATTACAGACCAAAGAAACCAGATAAAGATTGGTTATTAAAGTGTAATATTGAAAAAGTTCTAAGAGAACACCCATCATATGGATCAAGAAGATTAAGTCTCCACCTCAAACTAAATAGAAAGAGAGTTAAAAGAGTAATGAATCTATTTGGTATCAAAGCTTACAGAAGAAGAGGTAAAAGATGGAAAAAGACTAAGAATATCAAAGTTATATATCCGAATCTGCTTCTAACCACATATCCTGCATATACTAACCATATCTGGACAGCAGATTTTACTCATCTCAATTTCCAAGGAAAAGTGGTATACATTGCAACTGTCATGGATTTGTTCACTAGACGGATTGTCGGTGTTGCAGTGTATACAACACATGCTGTTCAACTAGTTATCTCAGCTCTCATGAACGCATTACAGAATAATCCTAGACCTTTAATCTTCCACTCAGACAATGGTAGTGAATACAATTCTGATGTATTTAAAGAAGTATTAACTAATCTAAATATACTAATCTCTAGATCAAAACCTGGTTGTCCATGGGAGAATGGATACCAAGAATCATTCCACTCACAATTCAAGGTTGATTTTGGTGATCCTCCCAGATTCAAAACATTAGGAGAGTTAGTATATGAAATATATCAAACTATATACAAATACAATCACACTAGAATACATACATCACTTAAGATGTCACCTGTAGAGTTTTCACAGAAATTTGCAAAGAAAGTTAAAGAAGAATACAATATTTAAATACAAGGATACCATGCAAAGAAAGGGGTCCAGTACAAAACAAACAACCCTGATATGAAGTGGGAAATGCTTCGTGAGATGGCAACCTACAATGGCTCGCTTCTGGTTTCTCACTTCCGCAAAAGCTACCACCGCACCGCCAAATACCAGATTGCTCAGCGTCTCAAAAAATTTTTCAACATGCAAGCAGACCCGTTTGAGCCGTACATAAAGAGGCAAGGATACCGAGTACGTTTTTCTCTGAGGCGTGATTAATGTTACGCATCGCAACGTTGATGAGAGTTGCAATACATAACGACGACAGAAAACCTCGGTAAGTCAGGTGTTTTTTGAGGATCACCTGAGTAATCGCGTTCATGCGTGATTAATCACCATATAGGTTAGAGGGGGCATATAAAACCCTTCCTCAACATTTATATGGCACAAAAATTAGCATGGAGCACAGTCGAGAAAAAAGTCAGCGACCTCGTGCCCAACATAAAAAATCCCCGCACCATGTCCCCAAAGCAAGTGGAGGATCTGAAGCGTTCGCTCAAGAAATTCGACCTCGTCGAATTGCCTGTGGTCGACACGGACAACAAGGTGATCGCCGGTCACCAGCGCCTCATGGTGCTGAAGCTCCTCGGACGCGAGAGCGAAAGGATTCCGGTACGCATGCCGAACCGCAAGCTCACGCAAAAGGAGTACGAGCAGTATCTCCTCGGCAGCAACCGCATCCACGGCGACTGGGACTGGCAGTCGCTCGCGGACAATTTCGATATTGAAACTCTGCTTGCGAGCGGCTTTGACGACACCGACCTCACGCATATCTTCGATGATCTTGAGGTTGCGGATGATGAGTTCGATGTCACCAAGGAACTGGAGAAAATCAAAAAGTCGACGACAAAGCCCGGCGAGATGTTTCAGTTGGGCCTTCACCGCATCATATGCGGCGACAGCACCGATCCCGACGTTATTAAAAAATTGATGGGCGGCAAGAAAGCACAGTCAATTTTGCAAGATCCCCCATACAACATCTCCCTCGACTACAACAAAGGTATCGGCGGCAAGCGCAACTACGGCGGCACAGTTGACGATGCAAAGCCGGACAAGGATTACAAAAAGTTTCTTAAGACTGCCCTCGAAAATGCGCTCTCGGTTCTCGACAATGACGCACATGTATTTACCTACTGCGACCAAAAGTACATTTGGCTCTTGCAGACGCTGTATGTCGAACTCGACATTACCAACAAGCGTGTGTGCTTGTGGGTAAAGAATAATTCTACACCGACACCTCAAGTAGCCTTCAACAAGCAGTATGAGCCGTGCGTGTATGGCACGGTCGGGAAACCGTACCTCAGTGAGAAAGTACTCAATCTCTCGGAGGTGCTGAATAAAGAGATCGGCACAGGCAACCGCACGCTGGAGGATATATACGACATGATCGACATTTGGATGGTTAAGCGCCTCAACGGCACCGACTACCAACACCCTACCGAAAAGCCCCCGATGCTCCACGAGAAAGCTTTGCGCCGCTGCACGAAGCCGGGCGACGTTATTCTCGACTGCTTTGGTGGCTCGGGCAGCTTACTCGTGGCATGTGAACAGCTCAAACGCTCCGCGTACTTGGTCGAACGCGAGCCCATATTCGTTGACTTGGTAATACGACGCTATGAAAAACTCACCGGACAAAAAGCAAAAAAGCTCCGTTAGCATCTGGCAGCTCGGCGAGCATCGTCTCGCGCGGGGCGATTGTCGTGATGCAAAGCTCCTCAAGAAACTCCTTGGTGACGAGCGTATCAATGTGCTTTGCACCGACCCTCCATACGGCGTCGCAGTCGCGGAATCAAAACGCAACTTCCGCACGCTCACCAAAGACAAAGACATCGTTGGCGATCAGTTGCAGACGGATGACGAGTACCGACAGTTCAGCAAAGAATGGCTGGAGGTACTTGTGCCCTACCTCGCAAAGAAAAACAGCGCCTATATCTTCAACGCCGATAAGATGGTGTGGTCATTGCGCGACGGTATGGCAGACAGTGGGTTCAAAGTCGCACAACTCTTGGTCTGGGTGAAACAGCAATCGGTCATCGGCAGATTGGACTATGCCCCACAGCACGAACTCATCGTGTACGGTTGGCACGGCACACATCACTTCAGACGCTCCAAAGACAAGTCGGTGCTGTTCTATCCTCGTCCCAACAAAAGCAAACTCCATCCGACGACGAAACCCATCGGCTTAGTGCGCCGTCTTGTTTTCAATAGCACTCATATGGGCGATGTTGTTTTCGACGGCTTCCTCGGAAGCGGCACGACCCTCTTGGCGTGCGAGCAGACGAAGCGCCGATGCTTCGGCATCGAACTCGACCCCGAGTACTGTCAGACCATCATCAAACGTTGGGAAAAGATGACCGGTAAAAAAGCGAAACGCATATGCTAAAGAAAAGCGACAAACTCAAAGAGGCTCTACTTGAGCAGCTTCGCAAGACGCCAATCATCCAAATTGCCTGCGAAAAGTTGAACATCTCCCGCATGTCCTTCTATCGCTGGAAACAAGAGGACAAGGATTTTGCGGGAAAGGTCGACGAAGCGCTTCTCGATGGACAGCTTTTGGTGAACGATCTCGCCGAAAGCCAACTCATTAGTGCGGTTAAAGACCGTAACATGCACGCGATCATGGCATGGCTCAAGCACCACCACCCCTCGTACAAGACGCGCATTGAGATCGAAGGTGAACTTGAGGTAATTCAAGAACTTTCGCCAGAACAACAAGAGGTAGTTATGCATGCGATCAAGCTTGCTAATTTTACGCCACAAGATCATGGAAAACTCACCTCTGAACAATGACGTGTTTTTGGCACTCCTGCGTGACCGGATGGTTCGTCGTGCAGCAACTACGCAGAGCCATTTGCTCTTTTTCCATTTCTACTTTGCACATTACGTAAAGTATCCAACGGCACCATTTCAACGCGAACTTTTCCATCTCACCGAGCGACAGGACATTCGTAATCTGTTTGTGGTGGCATTTCGTGGCTCTGCGAAATCAACCATCTTCACGATGTCATATCCTCTGTGGGCCATACTTGGAGAGCAGCAAAAACGATTCGTGTTGTTACTAAGCCAGACGCAAGCGCAAGCAAAACAACACATGATGAATCTTCGTCGCGAGCTTGAAAGTAATGCGCTGCTGAAAAGTGATCTCGGACCATTTCAGGAAGAAAACAATGAATGGGGTTCATCGTCCTTGGTGTTCTCCAATCTCAATGCGCGCATTACGATCGCCTCGGCAGAACAGAGTATCCGTGGACTCAGGCACAATCAGTACCGACCCGATCTCATCATCGGGGATGACCTTGAAGACATTGCTTCAACGAAAACCCGTGACGGTCGCAACAAGACATACCAGTGGCTTACCGGAGAAGTGATCCCTGCTGGAGACAGAAATACGCGATCGGTGATTGTGGGCAACTTGCTGCATGAAGACTCACTTCTCATGCGGCTCAAGGCAGATATTGTTGAGAAGCGAATCGACGGCGAGTTCAAGGAATATCCGCTCGTAAAAAATGACGTAATTCTGTGGCCCGGCAAGTACCCGACGATGCAAGAAGTCGAAGACGAGAAGCGAAAATCTGGCAACGAGTATGCATGGCAGCGAGAGTATCTGCTCAACATTGTCCCGAACGAGGAGCAGGTTATTTATCGCGAATGGATACAGCACTACGATGCATTGCCCGTAAGCCTGCGAGATGAATATGGATACTCACGGCACATGGGTATTCGTATCGGCGTTGACTTGGCGATTTCCAAAAGCTCCAGTGCCGACTATACAGCGATGGTGCAGGGGTGGTTGTTAAATGATGGCAGAGACACCATCATCTACATACTGCCAAACGTAATTAATCGTAAGATTTCGTTTCCTGAGACCGTTGAAATATGCAAAGCTCTGTATACGTCTCATAAAGACGAAGAAGGTAGACGACCTGAGTTTGTCATCGAAGACGTTGCGTACCAGAAGGCACTACCGCAACAACTTGAAAACGAAGGTGTCTACGGTGTGAAGGCGATGCGACCAGGGAACCACGACAAGCGCAGTCGGCTGGCACTCACGGCGCATATGATAAAGAGTGGGAAGGTGCTGTTTCCACGAACCGGATGCGAGGAAATTATCGGTCAGATCGTTCACTTCGGTGTCGAGAAGCACGATGACCTTGCGGACGCATTCTCGATACTCGTGCTGAGCGTGATTGAAGATCCACCCAGTATTCCACGAGTGATTTGGATTTGATTACTTCACGATTGCGCATCCTTTGACGATGATGTTGCCAAACTTGCCCGAGACTTCACCGCTCAAGATAATCTTTTGGCCCTTCGATACCGTGGCGAGTTGCGGCTCGTCTGACTTCGAAAACATGCACTGCACTTTGTCGATGATCGCGTATTGGTAACTTTCAAGTGCAATGTACGGGGTGTCGAGTACGTCTTTACCGATAGATTCGACGGTGCCGGTAATTTCAACCTGTTTGTTTTTGTACTTGGCATCGGCCGCTACTTCGTTTGCCTTGTATGCGTTACTTAACTCGAGTGCAGTTACTTTGATTGCTTCAACCACTGGTGCGGGTTGACTCGTACTGTTTTGCGAGTTGGTTGCAGTTGAAGGTGGCGAAGTAGTTTTCGGGACAAATGCTCCCATCACTCCGAGAAGTGCAAGCACCACGACTACCGTTACTCCGCGAGAGAGTGAAAGGTGCAATTTCTCTGCGAGAAAGTTGTATGTGAGTGGTAGTAGTATGACTCCCGCGAGTGTGAGCGCGAGACCTCCGATTGGAGAGGTAAAGAGCATGATAATACCGGAGACAAGAAACAATGTTCCTAAACTCCACGACACGATTAACCCGAGCGTTATGTGTTGCTTCTTTCCTTCAGAATTATTTTCCATATAGTGCGATTACTAAATTTATAATCGCCTCCTAGGAAAACGGAATTTGGAAAACACAAAGCCCGCTACTAGGAGGCCTTACGGCCCTATATGAGTTTCCCCATATAACGTCAGGAACGCCCTAATAACGGGTTTTCTATTCCTGACGATTTGAGACCATGCCAACGATTCCTCGACGGTTTAGGTCCTAGCCCCAAAGGGGCAATATTCAAGTGTTGTACACGAGTGTACTCACACATGATACCAATAATTATCGACCAGTACCATTCCTAGCTTACATTTGAGTGGTTGCGAAGTGGGCTTACCAACAGCTCGATCTCACTTCTTTTTAGAGGCCTTTGCTTTCTTATTAAAATCCAATGCGAGGTCAATCCAATAGTGCAAATCTTTTTTGTTGTCCGTCCCTTTAGGACTTACAAAAACAAAACCTTTCATTGGTCTGCCGGTAAAATCCATGGGGCGGCAACCTTTCCTCTTAAGAGTGGCATCATGGATTGCAGGATCAAGACGAACCATCAAGTCGTCTTTCAACACACCGACACACATCTTGCCGTTGACCATAAACGTGAGTCCACCCATCATTTTCTTTTCGTCAACGCGCGGTGTCTTCGCAAGTGCTTTGCGAATTCTTTCTGCTAATGGTTCGCTGTAGACCATAGTGGTTGTTTTTGCTTTAGTTTTGAATATTTTACTCCAATTTGAAAGAAACTGTTATCCGATCGCCGACTACAATGTCTTCCTTACTCCGGACTGAGGCCTTAAGAGCCACAAAGAAATCACCCCCCTTCTTCATCATTAGTTTCGTTTTCCAAGATGTTTTCCTGACGCGCGCGGTGATCGGATACATGCCCCAGGCACGTCGTTTTTGTTTAAGTTTTATGGTGTGTTTTATTGGTACTGCAATATATACCCAGCCACCGGGGCCTGAAAATTTTTGTACAGTACCGACAAAAGAAATCTCCAGCATGGTAGTGAATGCGCCGTCTGTTCAAGAACCTGTCTTGACGGCGTGTTGAATTATATCGAGATTGCAACTGTGATGCTCTTCGCACCATGCTTGGCACTGTTTTGCGACTCCTTGGTCGCGATACTGAAGGCCACATGCTGGACATGTAAATAACGTGTCCGAAGCCGTTGACGAGTCCTTTTTGAGGCTGCTCCAAAACGTGTGCAGTGCCTCTCTCTGCGATTCTTGCAGGTGGATGGTTGGTCGTTTTGATTTGATGAGATCTTCTGCTTCCTGCGGCGTCTTTCCATGCAGTACAAAATACGCGGCAACGAGCGTTGCAGCTCTTCCGTGGCCGTGTTTGCAATGTACGTACACCTTTTTATTTCTTTTCACGAGCGATGCTATCGCTTCCGCTCCCAAGCCCAACTGATCTTGAGTCGGCGGTGTGTGATCCGGCGTCGGTAACCACAAATATGACTCCACACCGAACGGTTGATCAAGCCGAATGTCTTCAAGCGAAATGTCCGCAACAACGCCCTCTTGCTTAAGCACTTCGGCAATACCCATCACGCAACACTGATTTGAGCCGATGAATATGTTGTCCGTAATTTGGTTGTAATCGAGCGGACCGCCCGATACATGTGAATGCGATTCAATCATAGTTTTGCTTGTTTTAACTTATCAGTTACCAACGTAACGATATCTGGGATCGTTTTTGCTCTGTTCATCTCTCCTGCGGTAATAAATTCTGACAGGTTTCCTGCACTTTCCAAAAATACGGCCGGTAATGCGATGTTCTTTTTATCTGGGTGCTGTGATGCAAATTCGTCCCGATGGAGAAAGACTTTCTCTTGTGGTAATGAGGCAAGAAAGTTACTCCATTCTTCCTTTGGGGTAAGTGCTCCATAGGTAATCTTACACAAATTGCATTCCTGTGTCTGTGGAGCGACAATCTTTTTCACAATATCGCTTGCAATGGCGAAAATGGTTGAATCTGCGTTGTATACGAATATTAACTTTGTGGTGTTCATAGTAAATCAGCGATACCGGGCACTAGAGGACGAGGAAACATTCTGCATTCGAACAGGAGGTGTGCTTGTGTCTATTTTTCTTCAGAACGCGTTCGTACTCATCGAGCGCGGCAACCGCTTCGGCGGGCGTTTCCACAATGGTGATAACCGCGAGTTCTTCCGGCCGGATGAGCATATGCTCCTTGAAACCCTTAATAATGTGACGCCAGAAATCGCCATAAAGAATGACGGGCTTATGGTGACCAAAGTACAATCGCGCAACACCCCATACCATTCCAAACTCCGAGATGGTCCCCGTTCCACCATTGAATACGATGTACGCGTCGGAAAGTTCCATCAGTTTTTTCGTACGAAGTACATAGTTTGCTTCCTCAAACGTCTCGTCTGCATCGTGCGTGGCATATTCCCCCTTAAAATTCGTGGCGAGTACTGGGCGATAATATACAGCTGCAGTTTTGCCTCCGGCCAATTTAGCACCCTGCGTAGACGCGAGCATGATGCCAGGACCGCCGCCATTCACAACTCGTCGGCCACTGTTTGCAACTGCCTGCGCTGTTGCATATGCGCCGTCAAAGTGCGGATCTCCTTTTTCTCCGCATGCGCAGCCAAAGAATGAGATCGATTTTATTTCCATAAACTCATGCCAGCAATTTCAATGCATAACTAACAGCAATCATGCACACCCCAACAACGCCGATTCCTTGCTCAAGGCGCATCGCAGAAACCACTTTGCGACTTATTTTCTCATCCCGTAGTACTCGTCGATGCACACTAAGAGCCGCGATACCGATAAGTATCGTGCCTAAAGAATCAAGTGTTGTTGTCAGGAGATGCATAGTAGTTGGAAATGGGCCGCTAAGAACAACCTTAGCGGCCATTTTCTTTCTTATTTTCCACAGCCGCAGTCGCAAGTTTTGTCTTCATTCTTATGTTCATGTCCGCACATAGTGCACACCTTTGCAGCACCTTCCTTTTTCATCACCCCGCAACCACAGCCGCATGAGCCGTCGGCTTCCTTGTGTTCGTGGTTGCACATCGTGCAGACCTTATTACTTGTATCCATATTTTTATGTGATTATTTTTTTAATAACGTCGACCTTACTTTGCCTCCCGTATTAATTTTGCCAAACGGATTGGCATCATAAACAAGAGGAAAGCAATGGAGAGAAGGACGAGAAATATACCGTCAAGAATCTTACCTACGCCGACAAGTTTGAGTCGCAAAAGTTCTGACGGATAATTTTGAATCTGCACGAGCTGTTGATTGAGATCCGATCCCGTTGGTGCAGCTTCGCGTTCTGGCTTAGCGAGGTTGAAGTACGAGCTTTGCAGTGCGTGGAATTTTGCCTCTTCTACCGATACTTGCGCATGCATCGCAGTTCCTTGCCACGCGAATGAAATCGCGGTGATAATGAGGGCGGCGAGTATCAGGAGCGGGACCAGCATTTGTTTCATATTTTGCATATTGTTTTTATTGATTAACGAATTAATAAAGCTAATAATTGTTAGCCCGTGGGTACGGGCATTGGCGGCAAACTGTGGTATTCGCACAGTTCGCCGTGAATTTTGTGATCGCCGTAGGCAGTCGTCGCGGCGACAGCGCCAAGTGCCGCAGCGGTAATGTCTTGCTTGAATGCACCAAAGTGATTGACGGTATCACCAGCCGCGAACACGCCATCAACATTGGTCTTCATCATATTATCGACCTTTATGTACCCTCGCTCATCGAGATCAACTCCGAGCGATTGTGCAAGAGATACATTGGGGAGTGCACCGACTTCAACAAAGAGCCCGCGTACGGTTAGTTCTGAAGAACCATTGAAAGGTTTTGAGAGAACAACCTTTTCAAGTTTTTCCGTGCCAATCAGTTCCTTCACTTCAGTTTCGGGAATGATTTCCACTTTGTCCCCCAGCTTCTTCAGCTGCTCAAGGTTGATTGCTTCCGCCGTTACTTCCTTGCCACGAATGATGAGATAGATTTTCTTTGCATATTCTGCGGCGAGATTCGCCCCTTTTACTGATGCATCGCCGCCCCCGACTATCGCGATCGTCTCTCCGCTGTACACAGGGCCGTCGCACGTCACGCAGTAGTGGACTCCTTTGCCTGTCAGCTCTTTTTCATTGGGCAGGCCGAGTCGTCTGCGCTCAGTCCCGACGGCGAAGAGTAGCGTGTTGCAATTGAACTGTGCATTTTTTGTATGGATGGTAAAACAGTGCTTGGTATTATTTCTCTCGACCTTCTCAACTTTCTGATTTTTCACTTCAACACCAAGCGTGACCGCCTGTTCTTTTATGAGCGACGCGAGTGCAAACCCGTCGATGGGTTTGACCCCTGGATAATTCTCGATGCTTCCTGCACTCGCTGTCTCGCCACCGAATACTTCTCCGATGATAAGCACTTTCATGCGGTAGCGGCTCGCATACACAGCCGCTGAAAGTCCGGCCACACCAGAACCAATAATGATGAGATCGTAATGTGTTTCCATGGTGTTATCGGGATAAACTTCGGGCAATCATGCCGCCAAGCACCGCGCCCCACATCATATGAGAGAGTGCAAACACGATTGGGTTTAGGCCGAGCATCACCGGATCAATAAATGGGAGTACAACAAACCACATCACGAAAAAGATCATAAGCGCATACAGTGCGCCGGCGATAGCTCCTATCACGGGGCTTGAAAGAAGCCGTCCCAGAAGGGCGGCGAATATGACCCCGAGCACGACAGAGTTCATCATGTGTCCCATCATGCCGAGGACAACTGGGACGAGAGAGAATCCCACAGGAACGGCAACTGTTTGCAGGTCGCGTAGAATCGTTGCCGCTATGAAAATCGGAGCAGACCAAAATCCGGCACCAAACAGCCCCTCATATAGCATCTCAATCATTGCCATAACGACGCTTGCGACGAGACCTGCGATAATTACTTTTTTATTCATATATTGATATTGATTATTTAATAATTCTAACAGCTTTTAATTTTTCCTCAGAAGAGTGTCTCTGAGAAACGCAAGAATATCTGCACGCGCTTGCGTGCTTTGCAAAAGTGCAACGCCATGACCAAATCCCGGGTATGTTTTCTGGGACTTGGGATCACGAGCAGATGCAAGAATAAAATCAGCGTCCGCTTTTTCACGATCGTCAGATGCCACAAGAATTGCATGCGGATTGAAATTGGGGATGTCATGCCCCAAAAGAACACCTCTCGCTCCGGTGTTTGATGGCGACAACGAGACTGCAGCAGAAATATCAGGAAAACTCCCCGAGGCAACATACGCGACATTTGCACCAACCGAGGCACCGATCACTGCAAATCGAGCAGGGGGTGCGCCTGAGTGTGTTTTCAGAAATTGAATGGCGCCGTTCACATCCTTCGGGAAATCATTGATGTCTACGGGACCACTCTGACTCTCACCAAAGCCCCGAATGTCATAGGCGAGAACCGTGTAGCCCGACTTGAGTAGCTCCGGCACAAATGAGTCAAAATCATGCCGATTTGAATTGTATTGATGAACAAGAATTACTGCGGATGCTTTCAGATCGGCTGACGTCCACAATGTTCCCTTCAGTTGATATCCATCCGATGCGGCAAATGAAATTTCTTGAACGGCACTCTCTTGTACATGTTCCGCGAGTGTTGGTGTTTGACTTTTTTGGGATGTATCCCAAATACCCGCAACCTTTCCCGCGTATTCAACAACACCATAGAGAAATACGACGTATCCGATCACCGAAACAATTAACACAAGAGAGACGGTATTAATAATCTCCGTGCGCCGCTTCTTTGCCTCGTCGATCGTACAGATTCCTTTGCGTCGGAAATACATCCACAAGCTTATCCCTAACAAAACCAGACCAACTATTCTAAAGACCCACTTGTACGTGCCATAAAATGTGTCGGCAAGCGAAGTCGCGAAGCTCACCGTACTCAGTCCAACCAAAACCAGTATGAGAGGGCTCAAGCAACACAGAGACGCCACAAGAACAGGAAGCCAGGTGAGTTTGAAAATTTCTTTGGTGTTCATAGAGTTTTACGACGCGTATGATGTTTCAAGTGATGGATTGTGCAGGGTGAGCGAATCACGCGGGTCGCACAGTTCTTTTTGAAGACGGATCTTGTCGAAGTCGTTTGGAACCCCTAGGAAACGGAGAACATGCTCCATATCCCGCACGGCGTTATAGAGACAGACTGATGCGCCCGGAGATGGCGTCATATTAAAGATAATGTTTTCGCCGATAATTTTTCCTTCGCCGAGGAGCAATTCGTGCGTGTTTATGTTTACACGCTGAAGTCGCATGCCGCCGAATCCGCGAGCGCGCACAAAGTCGGCCCCGGTTACTGTTGGTACAATTTTCCGCGCCTGCCGTGCAAAAAAATATGGCGCAACAAGCGGAATTTCATACAACACATTCTTGATGAGATACCAAAAACGAAGAGGGTCGAGAAGAATAATGCTAAAGCTTTTCCATGTGCGAAGTCGGTGCAGACCAGAGACTGCAAAGTAATCACGAGAAGTTTTCCAATTCCGCGCTTCCAACACTGGAAAGAAACGAGCGGTCGGGCCCCAGCGTGTTTTGCCTGGCACGCGCACATCAGGGTCGCCGTGAATAGCTGAAAACGGGAGGCGCGGCTCCTGGACGGTATAGACTTTCCCATTGAGGACTTGCTTCGAGAAGAAAAAAGTCCCCGCAACAGGAATGAGCGAGAATTCCTTACCGAGCCCCAGACGTTTCGCAAAAAGAAGTGAGTATGCGTCGGCGTCAAAAATGACAACACGAGCGTGAAGCATCTCTCCTTTTGCATACAACACTTTCCATGTGCCGTCTTTTTCGCGGATCACGTTTGAGACATTTGAGCCGAGAAACATCCGCACGCGCTTCGCAGCATCAGTTCGCGCGAGCGTTTGATCGATAAACGACTGCGCAAGCTTTTGGTAGTCCACCGCGTATCCCATTTGGGCAAGTGCTGCGATTCTCTCGTGCGAGGGACGCCCACGCACCACCATCGGTTCTACCTCTTCAATATCGGCACGGTTCAGTTTTCGCAGATGAGGAAAGACTGTCCTAATTTTATCAAATCGCTCGTCGAGTTTTGCAACCTCCTTAATTCCAACGGCCAGCACCATTTTGTGAGTGGGAAACAAAATCTTTGAACTGGTGTCTTGAGGGAGTGCTTGCGCATAATGAGCAACCATTGAAGCTGCCGGGGCTACTTCCTTCACTTTCTCGACCGAGTAATTTGTCTCGATGTCTCCAATATGGAGCGTTTGGCTATTGTTGTTTGCACGAGAATTAACAGACCCAATCTCTTTGTGTTTTTCAATCAGCGCGATACGTGAAAGTGAGGTATAGCGGGCAAGCGTGTACAAGAGTGCGGTGCCGGATGCCCCGCCGCCAACTATAACCACGTCATATATCATACTGTCCTTCATAGTTTTGAAGTTGTTGAGCTTGCGATGCGCTCGACTGCCATTATGTAGGCTGCCTCACGAAGAGAAACTTTGCGCTTTTTTGAGACATGGATGACGGTATCGGTCGCATCGCTCATGAGTTTCTGAAGTCGCGCAAACACGTCTCTTTTCTTCCAATGCTCGTTTTTTCTATTTTGCTCCCACTCAAAATAACTCACCGCGACACCTCCGGCATTCGCCAACACATCGGGAATTACGGTGATACCTTTCTTTTTAAGAATTGTATCCGCTTCGAGTGTAGTGGGGCCGTTGGCCATCTCAAGGACGATATTTGCCTTGATTTTCTTCGCATTCTTCTCTGTTATCGCATTCTCAAGAGCGGCTGGTACTACGATGTCGACCGGTAAGGTAAGGATTTCGTCCGAGGAGATTTCTCGAGCACCTACGATATCTTTATTGCTGACGTCACAAACCGAGCCAACGCAATAACATCCAGCAAGCACCCCTTTCTTTTCTTTGCATGCTTCCACCGCATCGATACTCTCGATTCCTTTTGGCACATAGATTCCACCCTTCGAGTCCGAGAGCGCGACTACCTTGAACCCTGCTCGATGCAAGTATTTCGCAAGGTACGAACCAACATTCCCAAATCCTTGGATGGCAACTGTCATGTTCTTTGGATCAAGCTTTCTTTTCTTCAACAAGTGTTGCAAGACATAACTGCCGCCGAGACCTGTTGCTTCGGTACGCCCTTCAGAACCGCCTCGCTCGATTGGTTTGCCGGTCACGACCGCGGGCGATGGTTTACCGATCGTTTTTGCATACTCATCGGCGATCCACGTCATGATCTTGCCGTTTGTGTTCACATCTGGCGCGGGTACATCAACCTCGGGCCCAATGATTGATGTGAGCTTCCGCGTAAACTCGCGCGTCAATCGCTCAAGTTCTCCCTCGGAAAGTTCTTTGGGGTTAACTGCAATACCGCCCTTGCCCCCGCCAAACGGAACACAGACAACTGCGTTTTTTATTGTCATCCAAAAGGCAAGCGCTTTTGCCTCATCCATATCAACCTGTGGGTGATAACGCAATCCTCCTTTGTAGGGGCCACGCAGATTATTGTGTTGAACGCGGAATCCTTGGAAGACGCGAGCATCCCCGTTATCCATGCGAAGCGGCACAGACATTTCCATTACGCGGTCTGGATTTTCAAGCTGTAACGCAAGCAGCGGATCGATTTTCGTTCTCTTTGTTGCGCTGCGAAGCTGTTGGAGGGCACGTTGCCACGGATTGTTCTTTTGGATAGTTTTCATAACTGTTTTTGAGCTGTCCACACGACGCCGTCTTTCTGATGGTAGATTGCCCAGGCAAACCACATCGTGGTGTAGCTCGGTAATTCCATGCCACTTGGTGTCGTGACCTTGATTTCACCCCCATCGATTCGTGCAGTGATTTTTGTACCGGCGACATCCGCAGTAGCTACAACTCCCGGCTTCAAATCTTTTACTTTGAATGCTATCGAGTGCTCGTTGAAATTGACGACATGCATGATTTCTTTGGCGGGGAGGCGGGTGTCGGTGACTGATATGGGGAAGTAGAGGTTATTGCTCTCGTCATAATTTCCATATGGGTACTGAGAGTAGTCGCGACGATACCCGGTGTCGACGCTCAAAACTTGTGCCCGCGGATATTTCTCGCGCAGCGTCTTGAAAGAAATTACCTGCGATGGGTATAAGGTGAGCTTGGTGCCAGTTTTCTCTCCGACGACTGCCTCGCCTTGAATCTGCGACCACAGACTTTCTGTCGTCTTGTCGTACATCAAAAGATTGGAATTGTAGAGTTTCCCGGAGACACCGAATTGCTCGGGTCTTCCATCTACCCGCGCCTCAAACACGATGGCGGAACCGCAGAGAGGACAAAACGTGACGACGAGTGACTTGCCATCAACGACATCATTCACGATCTCATGCCATACCAGCACGTTGTATGGATAAAATTTCGTCGCGCTTCCGACTGTGATGAGAATGCCATCTACCGTATCAGTAATGTTGCTATCAACGTCACCAATGGACGTAAACTTTGGATTAGTGAGCGCTGGAATTCCATCCTTTCCCGGGCCGCCGTCCAAAATTTGATCGAGTGGTATGGAATGTTTTTGCATATCTGTCTGCAACACGCTCGATGACGTGTGCTCTTTGGGCCCACCAACATAGTCGCGAGGAAGAATTCCCAGCTTAAGATATGTGGCTAGAACAAATAAGCCGACAATTGCCACCACAGCGCCAATAATTTTCATTTCCATCATAGTAGTGATTGCAAATCGCTTTCTTGAAGATCGCCAGGAATCGTGCGCACAACATTTCCGTCTTTATCAATAAGTACATGGACATTTGTGTATTGCACTTGAAACGCATCGCGTGCCGTGCCATTCGGGTCGAGCACTACCGGATAGGTAACGCCATACTGCTGTACGAACTTTTGCACCAATGACTTTTCTTCCTGGAGATCCACCGCGATAATCTCGACCCTATCTTTGTACTGGGAATACAGAGCACTCACGTGTGGCATATTGCGCTGACAGTTGGGGCACCATGTAGCGAAGAAATCCAAGACGACTGGTTTCTTTCCTTTATAGTCGGAAAGTTTGATGGTTGTCCCATCCAAAGATTGAAGGGCGAGATCGGCTGCCGCAGTAGCCGCTTGGGGACTCGCTTGATTTGCCGTTTGATGGGAAGGAGAACTCGTGCGCGAGAAACCGATAAGTGCGACTGCGACCAGTACGACGGCTCCGATGCCAAGAATTGTTTTGTTCATATAATTGACGATTATAAGTAACTAATAAAAATGAGGATTAAAAATATTGAAGAAGTGCGTCGTAGTGGATAAACGAGAGCAACTGATACATATACCCGACGACGATTCCCATTGAATTGGTAAGTAAGAGATACCCAAGAACGACCAGGAGCACGCCGCTTGCCCGAGAGATTATGTTGAGATACGGCGTAATTCGCATGATTGCCTTTTCCGCAGATCCAAGTGCAGCCGCAACGAGAAGAAACGGTATTGAGAGTCCAAAGGCAAAGACGCCGAGAAGTGCGGCGCCGTTTAAGACGCTGCCCTCGGTGGTTGCGAGGAGCAATATTGATCCCAATATCGGTCCGATGCAGGGAGTCCAACCGGTACCGAATGCCGCGCCGAGCCCGAACGCATTTAGATAGCTGCCTCGCGCAAACGGAGTTTTGATGTTCATTCGGTACTCTTTAGAAAGCATCGGTATCTTGAATAGTCCAAGCATGAAGAGGCCAAACAGGATCACAAACCCGCCGCCAATCCTCGTGAGCCACAAGCGGTATCCAGGGAAGAGGTGTCCCAGGAATCCAGCAAACACCCCGAAGAGCATAAAGATGACGCTGAACCCAAGAACGAACGCAAGTCCGTTAAAGAATATTCTCGATCGCAATCGTCCACTCGTGTCCCCGAGTGCCTCTTTCGCCGAAGCGCCGCTGATGAATCCGAGGTATGCAGGGACCATCGGCAGCGTGCACGGCGCAAGAAAAGTTAAGAGTCCGGCGACAAATGCAGGGATGATGAGTGACGTCTCGATCATATAATTACAGCGGTTCCCGCTTAGGCAATCGCCAGCAACTGCCTGAGGCGATCCTCGTCAAATCCAACGGTCATGTCAGCATCGACGAAAATAACCGGCACTCCCATTTGGTGCGACTTTTCGACCATTTCAGTTCGTGCAACCTGATCATTTGCCACATCTTTTTCTGTGTACGCAACGTTGTGTTCCTTGAAAAAGGCCTTCGCGGCCTTGCAATAGGAACATGTCGGCGTTGTATATATCGTTACATTTTTCATGATTATTTTTTGTTACCAGTAATTTTCTCCCACAACTCAAATCCTCGCCTGAAGAAACGCCTCTCCTTGCCCAGACACGTGAGGCATGAAGAAAAGCGTTCTCCAGCTTTCAGATATCTCTTACTTCCACACGGCACGCAGATGTAGAAGCCGTCTGTGGGCACAGTGCTCCCGACTTTAAATGTCTCCCGTTCATTTTCATCTGTGTAATCCATGCGTGGTCAAGATTAATGATTGTGCGCGTGTTCGTGTGCATGCTCATGCTCAGCGCCTTCATGACGTTTTGCTACATAGAGAACGTACACAACTCCAAGAATGACGCCGAAGATCGCGTGTCCCATGAGCGACATGAGGCGCATTGTGTCGAATGCATTCGAGATCTGCACACCCATACCAAGAATGACCGGCATCGCAATAAGTGCTCCAAGAACCCACCAAATGAGTCCGTACAGAAGCCCGTAGCCAATACCCTCGCTATAATTTCGCACCAACTTAGCGAATACGAGTGCAAATAGTCCGCCAGTCACTGCACTAATGACAAGATGTACGATCCATCCTACGGCCGTCGCCTGACTTCCTATCATGCTCGCAATCATCGGCATCATGCCCATCATCGCCATGAGCATGCCGAAGACAATGCCGCCCGCGATACCGCCCACCACCCCTCCGATTACTTTTTGATCCATATAATTTGATTACGCTACTAATAAACTAATAAAACTAGTAATGAATCGAGTTACTCGCAGACCGTTTTCTCAAGGTTATTTACAAACTCGTCCCGAATGAGCTTGTAGCAGATATTGGTTCCCATGCGCTCGGACATAAGAAGGCCGACATCCTTCATCATCCGCAAGTGGTGAGAGACCGTATTGATTGGCACCCCAAGACTCTCGGCGATGTCCGACACGCACGCTTCGCCATACTCGAACATGAAGCAGAAAACGCGTATTCTCGTCTCATCTCCGGCAAGCGATAGGAGCCGAGCTCGCTTTGTAAGCTCCGCATTGAGTGGGATCTTTCTGTAGTTCTTTGGGGTATCTTTCCCAAAGCCCAATGTGCTTAATATACCCATTATTCTTATATTACTAGTAATATAAGAATAATAAACCCTGCGATCAGGATGTCAATATGCGGGTATGTGGATAGCGATATTTTCGTCCTGTGGTTATCAACTCCGAGGGTCTTCGGACGCTCTGGACTCCTCCAACCGTTGCGTCATCTCTTGTGGTGTATGAACACAATTACAAGGGCAAGACCGAGCGATATTAGCAGGCAGGTCGTTCAGCAGCCTGTGCAGATTAAGTACTGCCTGTACGCACGGAAGAGCACCGAGGAAGAGGACAAACAAGCGTTATCAATAGAATCTCAAGTGCGCGAAATGACGAAGCTCGCAGAAAATGATGGTCTCAATATTGTCGAGATCAAGCGTGAATCGCACTCATCAAAAGAAGTTGGTCAGCGAGCCGTGTACAACGAACTATTGGCCGAGATCAGAACTGGCAAATTCAATGGAATTCTTACTTGGGCACCAGATCGCTTGAGCCGAAATGCAGGCGACCTCGGTGCGGTAGTGGATCTGCTTGACCAGAAAAAACTATTGGAGATACGCACCTACACGCAGAAATTCACCAACAATCCGAATGAGAAGTTCATGCTTATGATTCTCGGCTCGCAGGCGAAGCTCGAGAACGACCAGAAGATCATCAATGTGAAGCGTGGGTTGCGAGCGCGATGTGAGATGGGATGGAGGCCGAGTACGCCTCCGACTGGATATCTGAGTGAAAAGCATGTCGACAAGAAATGCCAGGTGCGACTGGACCCAAAGCGAAGCATCGTCGTACGTCAGATATTCGAGAAAGTCGGGAACGATGGGTGGAGTGGAAGGCAGACATACAAGTGGCTCACCAAAAGCGGATTCAGAACGAAAAGCGGCAAGCGATTCTCGTTGTCGAACCTGTACATTCTGCTACGCAGCACCTTCTATTACGGTGAGTTTGAGTACCCAGTTGGCAGTGGCAACTGGTATCAAGGCAAGCATGAACCCATCATCACCAAGGAACTATACGACAGGGTGCAGATGAATATCCAAGACCAATACATACCCAAAACCGAGAGCAAAGAATTCGCATTCACAAAACTCATCAAGTGCGGGCACTGTGAGAGTGGTATCACTGCCGACGAGAAATTCAAGAAGCTGAAAGACGGCGGCTCCAATCGTCATGTGTACTATCGATGCACCAGAGGCAAGGGTGTTGAGTGTGCGAATCCGCCGATTAGCGAGACGATTCTGATAGAAGAGTTGAGTGGGCTTCTCGATACCGTCGACCTTGATGAGATCGGCATGCGCGGCAAGATTGAAGAAGAAATAGCCCGTTACAACAGATTCCAAGTGGGTGTGCTTGGCGTGAAAAGCAAAGATCGCAAGGCCGATGTCGACACGAGAAATTACGCGAAGTATTTGCTCAAGGAGGGAACGATTACAGAGAAACGAGAACTGCTGTCATGCCTGAAAAGCCAACTCGTACTCAAAGACAAAAAAGTGTCGTTGCAGTAGCGAGCGCGAGGCAAGTCTTAAGGAGTCGAACCACACACCAAAAATACGGCCCCAAAACAGGACCCTGCTCGGTCACTTGAATTAGCACTAACCTGTGCCC